>X355_Hoffmanns_Two_toed_Sloth__coassemble_1830_pt1 | contig 111021 bp, 91 predicted proteins | sample X355_Hoffmanns_Two_toed_Sloth__metabat2_high_PE_009 | metagenome-assembled genome bin X355_Hoffmanns_Two_toed_Sloth | reverse complement strand
ATGATTGCAAAATAGGAAAGCTCCATAACTATTTCTTGGCTAATTTGTTAAACAACACCATGAGGTACCCGAGCACCAGGAATGCACCGGGAGCCAGCACGAAGATCAGCGGCGTGTAGTCTGCGATTCCGAGGCTGACACCGAAGATGGCGCCGCTGCCCAGAATCTCGCGCACGGCACCGACGACCGTCAGGGCCAGCGTGAATCCCAGTCCGATGCCCACGCCGTCCAGCGCGGAGTCGAACGGCGAGTTCTTCGAGGCAAAGGCCTCGGCGCGGCCCAGGATGATGCAGTTCACCACGATCAGCGGGATGAAGACGCCCAGCGCATCGTACAGCGCCGGAACATAGGCCTGCATCAGCATCTGGATGATGGTCACGAACGAGGCGATCACGACGATGAACGCCGGAATGCGAACCTTGTCGGGAATGATGTTCTTGATGAGCGAGATCACGAGGTTCGACATGATCAGCACGGCCATCGTCGCCAGTCCCATACCCATGCCGTTTTCGGCCGAGGTCGTCGTTCCCAGCGTGGGGCACATGCCCAGCACCAGCACGAACGTCGGATTGTTCTTGACGATACCGCTCAGTATAATCTGCAATTTATTCATTTTGCCCTCCTTCCTGAGCCGCAGGCTCGTTGGTTTGTACGGCGGCAGCCGCCGTCGCTCCGGATGCCACGTCCGTCGGGGCTTCGCCCGACGCTACGCTCTTGTAGGCCATCCACGCGCGGTTGATCGCATCGACATAGGCCCGCGACGAGATGGTAGCGGCGGTCAGCGCATCGACATCGCCGCCGTCCTTCTTCACGGCCAGCTTGCCGTCGACAAGTTTTTTCTCTTCGAGTTTCTGTCCCTTGACGCTGCCGAGCAGGATGTTGCCTTCGTCGGCCATCTTGGTTCCGAGACCCGGGGTCTCGGTCTGCTCCAGCACGCTGACGTTCACGACCTCGCCCTCGGGGGTGAAGCCCACCATCAGGCGCACTACGCCGCCGAATCCCTGCTTGGTCATCGACTGCACGGCATATCCGCTCACGGCGCCCTCTTTGGTGGCCGTGTAGACCGTAATCGGCATTTCGTCGATCGTCAGCTCCTCGGTCGTCGTCGCGTCGAAGGCCGGGAGCACCTCCGTAAGGGCCGCTTTCGTCGCCGCTTCCTTGGCCGCGGCGATGGGCTCCTCGGTAATCATATTGACGACGCCCACTCCCGCCGAAGCCACGAGGGTGATGCCGAAGAGGACGGCCGTCATGTTCAAAAGTGTACTTTTCATACGATACTGCCTCCTCCGTTATTTTACGCCGAAGCGCTTGGGTTTGACATACTTGTTAATCAGGGGCACGCAGGCGTTCATGATGAGTATCGCGAACGACATACCCTCGGGATAAGCGCCCCACAGACGGATGCACATGGTAATCAGACCTATTCCCACGGCGAAGATCACCCCGCCCCGAACGGTCATCGGCGATGTGGAATAGTCCGTGGCCATGAACACGGCGCCGAGGATCGCACCTCCGGCCAGCACATGGAACAGCGGCAGCTGCCACAGCATCTCACCCGTCTGCCCGGAGCCGAGCGCCACGACGAAAGCAAAAGCGGCCATCGTCACGAGCACCGTCACGGGGATGTGCCACGTAATGACGCGCCGCCACAGCAGGTAGACAAATCCGCACAACAGCGCCAGCGCGGCCACCTCGCCCAGCGAACCGGGCATATTGCCCAGCAGCAGTTCCTGTGCGCCGACCGTCCCGGGAGTCACGATGCCCTGCTTCACGGCGGCCAGCGGCGTAGCGCCCGAAAGGGCGTCGAACGCGCCGTTCACCGGCAGCGGGAACGTGGTCATCTGCACCGGGTAGGCGATCAGCAGGAACACACGCCCCACCAGAGCGGGATTGAAGGGGTTTTTGCCCAGGCCTCCGAAGGTCATCTTGGCGACGGCAATCGCCACGAATGCGCCCATCACGACGATCCACCAGGGAATCGACGCCGGGAGGTTGAAGGCCAGCAGCACGCCGGTCACCACGGCCGACCAGTTGGTGACGGTGACCGCACCGCGGACCATGAATTTCTGAATCAGGTACTCGAACGCCACGCACGCCGCCACCGAAAGGGCCGTCACACGCAGCACGTCGGCTCCGAACACCACGGTCGAGACGACCAGCGCAGGCATCAGCGCAATCACGACGTCGCGCATGATCCGTGCCGTCGACTGGGAGGTCTGGACGTGCGGCGCAGGAGCTACAATGAGTTTGTTTGCCATAAGTTATACTATAATTTTACATTTTTCGTATTATCGGACCGTTCCGGCCGTTCCCGAGGTATCGTCCCGCGGCCTGCAGCCGCGTTTGCAAATCCTACCCCACCCTAAATCCCTCCCTCGGGAGGGACTTACGGCCGCAAGCGGCCGCCGGACCGGAATCTTCGGAACGGAAATCCACCCTTACTTTTTGGGCGCTGCGGCACCGCGTGCGCGGATGATTCCCATCACGGTCTGCTTTCCGAGACGAATCCAGTCCAGCAGCGGCAGGTACGAGGGGCACGTGGACTGGCAGCATCCGCACTCGATACACGAGGTGATCATCTGCCCTTCGAGCGCGTCCCAGCCCTTCTTCTGGGTCATTTTCGAGAGGTAATAAGGCTCCAGGCCCATCGGGCAGGCCGACACGCACTTGGCGCACTTGATGCACTGCGCGGCCTCGCGGCGCACGGCTTCGCGGCCCGAGAGAACCGTGATTCCCGAACAACCCTTCGTGACGGGCGACGCGAGGTTGACCATCGCACGGCCCATCATCGGACCTCCGTTCACCACCTTCGAAGCCTCCTCGGGAACACCCCCGGCGGCCTCCAGCAGCGCCGAGACCGGCGTACCCATGCGGGTCAGCAGGTTTTTGGGCTCCTTCATGCGCTTGCCCGTGACAGTCACCACGCGCTCGATCAGCGGCATCGACTTCTGCACGGCCCGGTAGACGGCCACCGTCGTCGAGGCGTTGCACACCACGGCGCCCACGTCGATAGGCAGTGCGGGCGGGGGCGGAACCTGCCGGCCCGTGACAGCCGCAATAAGCTGTTTTTCACCGCCCTGCGGATACATCACCTTCAGGGGCACCACCTCGATGCCTTTGTATTCCGCCGCAATCCGCTTCAGATGCGCGATGGCGTCGGGCTTGTTGTTCTCGATACCGATATAGGCTTTCTCCACGCCCACGGCTTTCATCAGAATCGTCACGCCGACCATCAGCTCTTCGCCGTGCTCCAGCATCGTGCGGTGGTCCGAGGTGAGGTAGGGTTCGCACTCCACGCCGTTGATAATGACACAATCGGCCTTTTTTCCGGGAGGCACCGAGAGTTTCACGTGCGTGGGAAATGTCGCGCCGCCCATGCCGACAATGCCGGCATCCTTGATCTTCGCGATGATCTCCTGCGCCGAGAAGGGGCAGACCTTCACCAGCGTCTCCGAACGGTCGATGCCCTCGGCCCAGTCGTCGCCCTCGCGCTTGATGGTGATCATCATCTGGCGCAGGCCCTGTCCGTTGGGAACCATATCGACGGCCGTGACCGTTCCCGACACCGGGGAGTGAATGTTCGCCGACATGAAGCTGCCGGCTTCGGCGATGAGCTGTCCCGTCAGCACCTTATCTCCCTTGGCAACCTTGGCCACCGCGGGAGCCCCGATATGCTGCGCGAGGGGGATTGTCACCACCTCGGGCAGCGGCAGTACCTCGATCGGTTTTGCGCAGCTCAGCTTATTTTCCGACGGATGGACTCCGCCCATTGGAAATGTCTTCATAGTTGGAATTCCTTTTTTACGATTCTTTGTTAGCATCAGGCGCAGCCTCGGCCTTCGGAGCGGCAGCCGCCGGTTTCTCCGCCGCAGGAGCCGTTTCGGCCTTGGGAGTGGCGGGGACCGCCGGAGCCGGAGCGGCCTTCGGGGCCTTGGGCAGCGGGTCCATGCCGACCAGCCGGATGGCACCCGTGGGGCACTCGTTCACGCACTTGCGGCACAGCTTGCATTTCAGCGGGTCGATATAGGCGAGGTTGTTCTCCACGGTGATAGCGTCGAAGGCGCAGACCTTCACACACTTGCCGCAGCCGATACACCCGGCCTTGCAGGCCTTCATCACCACGGCGCCCTTGTCCTTCGAGACGCACGACACGTAAACCGCGCGGTTCTTGGGCCATTTCTTGCGCAGTTCGATGATCATTTTCGGACATGCCTTCACGCAGGCGCCGCAGGCCGTACACTTGTCGGGATCGACCTCCGGAAGCCCCGTTGCGGGATTGATGTGAATGGCGTCGAAGGCGCAGGCCACGACGCAGTCGCCGAACCCGAGGCATCCGAACGCACAGCCCGTCTCGCCCACATAGAGCGACGAAGCCACGGCGCACGACTTGGCACCGTCGAAATCGTTTGTCCGGGGACGCTTTTCGCACGTACCGCCGCAGCGGACGGTCGCCACTTCGGGCTGCTTTTCGGCAGCGGCCTTTCCGAGGTAGGCAGCCACGGCCTTCATGCAGTCGCCGCCGCCCACGGGGCAGAACAGCGACGAAATGTCATCCTGCCTGACCAGCGCATCGGCCATACCCCGGCAGCCTGCGAATCCGCAGCCGCCGCAGTTGGCGCCGGGGAGCATCTTCTCCACCTCGTCGATACGCGGGTCCTCCTCGACCCGGAATTTCTGGGCCACGAAATAGAGGATCACCGCCGAGAGCACGCCCAACGCGCAGAGCGTCAGAATCGTGTAAAGTAATACTTCCATCAGATTTTAGTTATTGTAAATTGAATTGTGTGTTCGATTTTCGCGCGGCAGAGCCACAGCACGAAATAATAAACGCCCACGCCGGCTATCGCTGCGAGGGCGCCAGCGCCTTCACTCCATCCCATGCCGGCAATAGCCGTCACGAGCACCGCCATAAGCACCGCCAGCGCACCGACATAGGCCAGCACGACGGCCCGCATGCCCGCACTCCGGCGCACACCGACCGATACATCCTCCCCCGCCGCGAACGACGCAGCCTCGGGGGTCGTCACAACGACGATCTTATCCTGGGCTTCAGCGAGCCCGCATGCCTGACGGGCGCTGCACGTTCCGCAGGCGCTCCGGGAGGTAATCCGCACATAGACCGCACCGCGCTCCGTGCGCTCCACCACACCGACGTGTTCGATCAGCTCCGCCACGCCTCAGTCTCCGTATTTATTGGTCAGGGGCATCAGCCGCTCGTGTCCGAATGTGCACGACGAAAGCCGCAGCACGGGCGGAAACTGATAGCGTTTCTTCTCGTTGTGCATGATCATCGCGTGGATTTTCTCCACGACCTCCGAATCGAATCCCGCGTTGATAATCTCCTCGCGGTGCTGTCCCTCCTCGATCATGCGCATCAGAATGGCGTCCACCACCTCGTAGGGCGGCAGGATGTCGCTGTCCTTCTGTCCCGGATGCAGCTCCGACGAAGGTTCCTTGGTCAGGATATTCTCGGGAATGGGATTGCCCTGCGTGCGGTTGATATAGCGGGCCACGTCGTACATCTCGCTCTTGTAGAGGTCGCCCGTGGGGCTGAATGCGCCCGCCGTGTCGCCGTAAAGGGTGCAAAGTCCCAGTGCGTTCTCGCTTTTGTTCGAGGAGTTCAGCAGGATGTAATCCGTCTTGTTCTGCAGGGCCATCAGCAGCACCGTGCGGATGCGGGTCTGGATATTCTCCTCCGTGGCGTCGAACTCCGTGCCGCCGATGACCGGTTTGAGGGTGTTCACCACGCTGGTGTAGATTTCGGAAATGGGAATGACGTTGTATTCGATGCCGAGGTTGCGGGCCAGCTCCTTGGCGTCCTCCACCGATTCGAGGGACGAGAAGGGCGAGGGCATCAGCAGCGCCCGAACGTTCTCCGCGCCCAGCGCATCGGCGGCCAGACAGGCCACCACGGCCGAGTCGATACCGCCCGAAAGACCGATCGAGGCTTTTTTGTAACCGTTCTTGCGGAAGAAATCCCGCAGTCCGCAGCGGGCCGCCCCGTAGACCAGCCGCGTACGGTCGTTGTAGGTCGAGGGAATCGCAATCGGCTCGGCAGCGGCCTTGGTATCGAAAATCTGGAAATCCTCCTCGAAATTCTTCATCATCAGCACCACCTCGCCGCGGCCGTTCATCACGCCCGACGTACCGTCGTACACGATGTCGGTCGAACCGCCCACCTGATTGACCATCACAAGGTTCTTGCCCTCGACGAACGCCAGGTTGCGCATCATTTCATAGCGGTAGGTCATGGTTCCCTTGCCGTACTTGCGGGCGTTGATCGAAATGACGGTCTCGACCGACTGGTCGAAATCGTGCTCGCGGCTCAGGTCGTCGCCCACGATGATGGCGCACTTGTGGCCCTTGATCGTGGCGTACTCAAACCCCTTCGAGGGGGTCAGGAAACCCATCTCGCGGCGTGCGGTGATGTATTTCTTCCCGACGTAGCGCAGCACCTTGCGGTCCTGGATCAGCGCCGCAGCGCTGATCGTGCCCTCGGCGGTGAGGATCGGCAGGCCGACGATGGCGGCGATGCCGTCGCAGCACGAGGCGATCTCGACCAGGGCGTCCTCGCACAACTCGAGGAAGGTCGTTTTGCGCAGCAGGTCGAAGGCAGGGGTTCCGCTCACGGCCTGTTCGGCGAAAATCACCAGGTCGGCGCGTTGTGCTTTCGCTTTGTTGATCGAATCGATGATCTTGGATGCGTTGCCGTCCACATCTCCGATCGTGTAATTCAACTGGGCAATAGCTATTTTCATGGCAGTGGTTTAAGTCGGGGCATTACAACTCCGCAAAGTTAAGGATTATTTGCAAAAGTCGGAAGAAATTTCGGTGTTAATAAATTAACATTCCTGCATTTACAAAAATATTTAAAAACAAACGAAAGGCTTCCGGAAAATCCGGAAGCCTTATCGCAATTCGTATCGTCTCTATTCCTGCGGTTCGTCGGGATCGGCCACCAGGATGCGGCCGCAGTACTCGCAGACAATGATCTTCTTACCCTGGCGGATGTCCACCTGACGCTGGGGCGGGATGCGGTTGAAACAGCCTCCGCAGGCGTCGCGCTTGACAGTCACCACAGCCAGTCCGTTGCGGACGTTGCGGCGGATGCGCTCGTAAGCGGACAGCAGGCGCTCGTCGATCTTCTCCTTGGCCTGCGCACCCAGCACCTCGTACTCGGCCACCAGCGGCGCGGTCTCGGCCTCGATGCCCTCCAACTCGGTTTTCTTGGCCCCGAGGTCCGCCAGACGCTCCTTGCTCTGCGCCTCGGCATCCTCCAGCTGGGCCTTCTTGACCTTCACGCCGGCAGCATACTCTTTCAGGCGTTTCTCGGCCAGCTCGATTTCGAGTTCCTGATACTCGATCTCCTTGGTGATGGCGTCGAACTCCCGGTTGTTGCGCACGTTGTTCTGCTGTTCCTTGTAGTTGCCGATCATGATCTTGGCCTGGTCCACCTCGCGCTTGCGCTGCTTGGACAGCGTGTTGAGCTCCTCGATCTCCGCGTTGATGTGGTCGATGCGGGTCTTCATCCCGGCCATCTCGTCCTCGAGATCCTGAACCTCAAGAGGCAGTTCACCTTTCACCTTGTTGATTTCGTCGATCTTGCTGTCGATCTTCTGCAGCTCGTAGAGCGCCAGGATTTTCTCCTGCATCGAGTAATCAACCTCGGCCGTCTTTTTTTGTGTTGCCATATATTGTACTGTATAGTTTAGACTTACACCAGATAATTCACGGGATTGCGAGAGCGTTCACTCTTGCGAACCGCAAAGGTACGTAAATTTTTCGATAAAATATCAAATAAAATTTCAATTGCGCAATATTCGCTCTCAAAATGGCCTATATCTGCTACCGTGAGGGCTTTATCGGGTGTCATGAAGTCGTTGTATTTCAGGTCTGCGGTGATGTAAATATCGGCTCCGGCGCGTCGTGCGCCGCCGATCAGCGAGGCCCCAGCTCCGGTGCAGACTGCCACACGGCGCACCGTGGAAGTCGCTGTGTCGCTGTGCCGTATGGCCTTCACCTCAAGCCGCCGTTGGATAAACCGCATAAACTCCACGGTATCAACGGCATCCGGGAGTTCACCCACCACGCCGAATCCCACGCCTTCACCGGCCTCGGAGGGTTGCAATACCTCCAGTTTCCCGACGCCCAGCATCTCGGCCAGCCGCCAGCTCATCCCCTCGGGAGCGCTGTCGAGGTTGGTGTGGCAGGCGTAGAGGGCGATCCGGCTGCGGATGGCGCGTTCGACGCACCGCTGCACGGGGTCCGCGGAATTGAAACGCTTGAGTGCGTGGAAGACGATCGGATGGTGTGTCAGCACGATATCGCACCCCTCGGCTTCGGCTTCGTCCAGCACCTCCTCGGTCACATCGACGGCCAGCAGGGCCTTGTGCACCTCGTCGTCGGGACGCCCGACGATAAGTCCCGCATTGTCATACGATTCCTGCCATCCGAGTGGAGCAAAGCGTTCGATAACCGATGTTATTTCACTGATTTTCATAATGCAGACTTTTTACATAGTTAATATAGCGACATTCGGCAACGCTAATTTTGCCGCCTGCGGCATGAAGCCCCCGCCGAGGCAGGAGTTTGGAGGCGGGTCAGACCTGCAAACACGGCGGTACACCGTGAATACGCCCGGCAAAACCGTAAAACCCCGAATAACCCCCTTACGGACAGGAAACGTCTCTGCAAACAATCCTTAAAATAAGGATTGTTCGTAAAAGGCGAACAGCTCCTTGTTTTCAGCCTCCTCTTTTTTGCGGCGGGGCTTGCGGGGCGTGCGTTTGGCAGGGGTCGGTCCGCCGTCGGAGACCTCCCCGCCCGTCGTCTCGTCGATCTTCACCACCGCCTTGGCCCGGCGGCGCACGGGGGCGGCTTCGGGTGCGGCGGCGGCTCCGGCTTCAGCGGCAGCGTCCGCATCGGTCACGATCTCCCCCGCCCCGGCCTTCAGGTCCTCGCGAACCTCGACCAGCAGGGCACGGATGTGCTGCAAACGTTCCATCAATTCGGCATCGCGGTCCACACCGCTCTCGGCAGGCGCCTTGCGAAGCGCCTTCTTGGCTCCCTCGAGCGTCATGCCACGCTCCTTGACCAGATGGTAGATCAGCTTCAGATTCTCGACATCCTCGGGCGAGAAGAGGCGGTTGCCTTTCTTGTTGCGCTTGGGGCGGAGGATACCGAACTGCGACTCCCAATGGCGGATGAGCGACGTATTGACGTCGAACATCTCGGCCACCTCGCCCATCGAATAATACAGTTTTTCGGCCATATCTATTGTTTTATAATTCGCGACGAATTGGGGTACATATTGTTCACCCGGGCGCCGATCCGCTTGGCGAACCCTAACGCGCGTCCCCGCGAGCAGACAAGGTTCACCCCCTCGGCCAGCCCTCCGGCGGCGATGTCCTGCTTGCGCAGGAAGCGCAGGGCCTCCGCCTCGTCCAGCTCCGCAACGGGCACCGCACGACGGTTCAGTCCGTCGAAAAAGGCCAGCGCGGAATCGGGCTTCAGCGTCCCCTTGAACACCTGCCCCAGCGCCACGCCCGAATAAATGACGGGCACGGCCTCGGACAACGCCCGGACGGCATCGGACTGCGCGGCATACCACGCATAGCAGGTCTCCGCGACCTCGGCGAAACACATCCGGTCCGGCTCCCGGAGCCAGCGGGCCAGTTCGGCGACGGTCTTCCGGTCCACCGGCGCAAATACCGTGCGCCGCGCCTTGGGTGTACGCACGCGGCCCCCGGTGTCGAACGACTTGCGGGCCGCGGCGGCGAAGAATCCCTCGCCGCAGGCCCGGTGGGGATAGAACCGGAACGTCCGAAACGCCCCGACACGTCCGCAGACGATGCCCCACGCATCCCCGACGGGTATCTCTTCCGGCTCGGCGACCTCGTCGCCGGCCCACGCGAGCATCCGCTCCAGCGCACCTTCGTCCTCGTCGCGGTTGAACGTGCAGGTGCTGTAAACGAGTGTCCCGCCCGGCTTCAGGGCCCGCCACGCCTCGCGCAGAATCCCGTCCTGACGCGACGCGCACAGTTTCACGTTACTCTCGCTCCACTCACCGCGGGCCTCGTCGTCCTTGCGGAACATCCCCTCGCCGGAGCAGGGGGCGTCCACGGCCACGATGTCGAACCACGCCTCGAAATCGCCCAGCAGACGCGCTTCGCAGGTCGTGACAGCCACGTTGCCCGTGCCCCATTTGCGCACGTTGTCCGCGAGCACCGAGGCGCGGCGGCGGTCGATCTCGTTGGCGACGACCAGTCCGTCGGGTCCCGCCAGCGAGGCGTAAAGCGTCGTCTTGCCGCCCGGAGCCGCACACAGGTCGAGGATGCGGGCCCCTTCGGTCCGCACGTTCCCGAGCAGGTGCCCCACGAACTGCGACGAAGCCTCCTGCACGTAGTAGGCCCCGGCATGGAAATCGGGATCGAGGGTGAAGGAGGGACGCGCCGTGAGATAATACCCATCGCGGCACCACGGCACCTGTCCGGCAATCTCCAGGGCCGGCAGCGCATCGGCGGCGGCCTTCGCGGGGTTTATCCGCACCGACACCGGCGGCTCGCCGTCGAGCGCGGCACAGAGGGCCCGGCCTTCCGCGTCACCGAGGTCGCGCAGCACCCGTTCGACGAATTTCGCGGGCAGCGTCATACCTCAGCGTTTCTTCGCTTTGATGGCATCGAGACGCGCACAGATTTTCTCCAGCACGGCCGGGTTCGACACGAAATCCTCGTGGTCCTTGTCCACGACCAGCACTTCGCCGCCGTAGAGGTTCTCGATCCAGTGGTTATACTTGTCGTTCAGGCGCTTGAGATACAGTTCGTCGATATTCATTTCGTATTCACGGCCGCGTTTGCGGATCTGCGAAATAAGCGTCGGAACGCTCGCCTTGAGGTAAATCAGCAGGTCGGGCTTGGGAATGAGCGTCGTCACCAGCCGGAAAATCTTCATGTAGGTCTCGATGTCACGCGTAGCCATCAGCCCCATTTCGTGGAGGTTGTCGGCAAAGATATGCGCATCCTCATAAATCGTGCGGTCCTGGAAAATCACGCCCGAACGGCAGTCGGCCAACATGTCCATCGTCTGCTGGATGCGGCTCCCGAGGAACGAAATCTGGAGGTTGAACGCCCAGCGGTTCATATCCTCGTAAAAATCGCCGATGTAGGGGTTGTCGCACTCCTCGAGGTAGCACTTGGCGTCGTAGCGCTTCGTGAGAATTTGGGTCAGCGTGGTTTTCCCGCTCCCGATGTTTCCGGCTATGGCTATGTACATAGTGGTATAGGGTTTTATATTTTTCAATCGTTTTTTTCGTTTCCGAACCTCGTCGCATGCGACCGGAATGCGGACCGACAGGTCTCAGACGGACAGGGCCACCGGGACGAACGACAACACGTCGTCGGCCACCCGGCGGTCGTTGACCAGCCGCGGAACCTTGTTCTTACCCCGCGCACGCATCCACGCGAGGAACGTCCCGCGCTCCACGACCGTCAGGCGCTGGCGGTCGAGCGTGGTGCGCCGTTTGGCGTCGTAGTCCGAATTGACGGCCCGCAGCTGCTCGTCCAGCGTCTCGGCGAAACGTTCGCGGCTGTCGGGTTCACGTTCGAACTCCACGATCCATTCGTGGGCTCCCCGCTCGCGCAGCGACATGTAGCACGGCGCAACGCTGTATTCGCTCACCACGGCCCCGGTCCGGCGGCACGCTTCGAGCAGGGCGTGTTCGGCGTTATCGACGATCAGCTCCTCGCCGAAAACATTGATATACTGCCGGGTGCGGCCCGCAAACCGGATGCGGTAAGGGTTCGTCGAGGTGAACTCCACCGTATCGCCGATCTCATAACGCCACAGCCCGTTGTTCGACGTGATGAGCACGGCATAGACCTTCCCGCACTCCACACCCTCCAGCGGCACGATCTGCGTCCCGCTGCGGAACTCGAAGAAAGTGCCGTAGTCGAGCATCAGCAGCATGTCGCTCCGCGCGGGATCGTCGGCCATGGCGAAAAAGCCCTCCGAGGCGTTGTAGGTCTCCATGTATTTCATCCGTTCCGAGGGAATCAGCTCCTCGAACGTCGTCCGGTAGGGCGCGAACTCCACGCCTCCGTGGGCGAACATCTCCAGACGGGGCCACACCTCCAGCAGATTCTGCTTGCCGGTGTACTCCAGCACGCGGCGCATCATCGCCAGGTTCCACGACGGGACGCCCGCAAAGGCCGTGATGTTTTCGCCGACACACTCGCGGCAAATCGCCGCGACCTTCTCGTCGAAATCCGGAATGATCGCCGTCTCGGTCCGCGGGGCCCGGAACCAGCCGCTCCAGAACGTCGTCTCGTGAATCAGCAGCGCCGAGAGGTCGCCCACCAGGTTGCGCCCCTCGCGGCAGCACGAACCGCCCAGCGTCAGGGTCTTGCCCTCGAAAACCCGCGACTTCGGATAGTTGGCCGAAAAGACCGTCGCCACGTCGCGCATGCCCAGCGTATGGTTCCACCACAGCGACTCCATCGTCACGGGGATATACTTGCTCCGGTCCGAGGTGGTCCCCGACGAACGGGCGAACAGCGACACCCGGCCCGGGTAGGCGACGCTCCGCACCCCCTCCATCATCCGTTCGATGTAGGGTTTGAAGGTCTCGTAGTCGAAGGTCTCGACCTGCGACTGGAACCGCTCCACCGAGCGGATATGCCGCAGGTCGTAGCGGTCGCCAAACTCCGTCAGCCGTCCCCGGCGCAGCAGCCGGCGGAACATCCGTTCCTGGGTCTCGACGGGACGGCGGCGGAAACGGTCGATCGACCGTTCGCGCTGCGAGAACCACGCCCTGAGAATTATGCTTCGGAAAGACACGTCGCTCAATTAAAGTAATAACCGACCTTCCCCACAGCGCCGGGCATGGCGAAGACCACCACCCGGTCGTAGGGATTTATCTCCATATTATCCACCGCGATGAAGACCTTGTCGCCGCGGACGATGCCGCCGATAATCGTGTCTTCGGGCAGCCCCAGGTCTTTGATCCGGGCCTTCGTGGCCGGAGAGTTGGGCTTCACGATGAATTCCAGCACCTCGGCGTCGCTGCCCGTCAGGCACTTGATCGCCTGCACGTCGGTCGACATCGTGAAGCGGAAGATATTCGACGCCGTCACCAGCTTCTTGTTGATGATCGTGTCGATGCCGATCGACTCGGCGAGGTTGATGTAGTTCATGTTCTCGACCTCCGCGATGACCTTCTTGACCCCCATGCGCTTGGCCAGCATCGCCGCCAGGATGTTGGTCTCGCTGCGGCCCGTGACCGCCACGAAAGCATCCATGTTCGCCAGCCCCTCCTCCATCATGGTGTCCGTATTGCGGCCGTCCTCATTGATTATCAGCGTCTTGTCGAGCATCTCGGCCAGCCGGTAAGCCTTATCGGCGTTGTAGTCCACCAGTTTGATGTTCACCTCGTCCTGCAGCTCCGTGGCGATGCGGATGCCGATGCGCGAACCGCCGAGAATCATCATGTTCTTAATCTCGATGTTCGACTGTCCCGAAAACTCCATCACCTCCCTGACGGCGTCCTGCCGGGCGATGAAATAGACCATATCGCCCTCCATGAACTGCTCGCCCTCGCGGGGGATGATCGTCTGTCCGCCGCGCGTGATGGCCACCGTGCGGTAACTCAGCGGCGTCTCGTCGGCGAAACCCATGAGCACCTGCCCCACCAGCGGCGAGGCCGGTTCGAGGCGGAAGACCACCAGCGAGAGCTTGCCGCTCGAAAAATCGACGTACTCCGTAGTCGAGGTGTGCCCCAGCAGGTTGATGACCTCGCGGGCCGCGACCTTCTCGGGATAGAACAGGTAGTCGATGCCCATGTCGATGAACATCTCCTTGTTATTGGGTTCGAGGTATTCGTTGTTGTCGATGCGGGCGATGGATTTTTTAGCCCCGAGCTTCTTGGCGAGCATCGCCGCCACGACGTTGGCGTTCTCCTCGTGGTTGACGGCGATGAACAGGTCGCATTTGCGCACCGAAGCCTTGCGCAGCACGGCGAAGATCGTCGAATCGCCTTCGACGGTAATCACGTCGGCCAGACTGCTCACCTCGGAGAGCAGTTTCTGATCGCCGTCGATGACGGTGATGTCGTGGCCGTTGCCGCTGAGCATCCGCGCCAGGTGGCTGCCCATCTCGCCCGCACCCGCTATCACGATTTTCATAGATACAACATTATTGGTTTGCGCTCCATACACCCGGTTCCGAATGTTCGGGCAACATTTTTGCAATTTATCTTACAAATGTATACATTTGTCCCGGAAACCCCAAATTTCGGGCAGTAAAAAACAGAATTCCATGCCAGGCTGGTTAATCGTCATACTATGCGCCGTCGCGGCCGTCGCGCTGTTCGTCGGCGGCATGTCGCTGACCCTGATGATCAAGGGTCACCACATCGATTCCGAAATCTCGACCAACAAGAACATGCAGCGGCTGGGCATCAAATGCGCCGTGCACGAGACCCGCGAGGCGGACGGCAGCGCCGACTGCGCCGACGGACAGCCCGCAGGCTGTTCGGGCAACTGCGGGGCCTGCGACATCGAGGACCGCGAAGCGGGGAAATAAGACGCCGCACGGACGAAAACAGAGAAGGAGCCCCGAAGGCTCCTTTTTCGCGTTTACAGCTTGCAGAATTTCGACCGGCAGACGAACCACGGGTTGCGGAGGTCCGGCTCGTTGTAGAGCAGCGTCCCGTCGCCGGGCAGCGTGCGCGTGCTTCCGCCCGCTTCGGCGAGAATCAGCTCCCCGGCCGCCGTGTCCCATTCGTAGGTGTGCGTCGTGCGGGGGTAGTAATCGATCCGGCCCTCGGCCAGCAGGCAGAATTTATAGGAACTCCCCTGCTCCACGACCTCCAGGTCGGGGTGCGTCTCGCGCAGGCGGGCGATATGTTCGTGGGTCTCGGGAGTCTGGTGCGAACGCGACACAGCCACGACCAGGTGTTCGTGGTGCGCCTCCGACGCCAGCGGCAGGGGCGTCCAGCCCTGCACGATCTCGTCGTAGGTGAAAGACGCCTCGGCATCGGGCGCGATATGTTCCTTGAGGTAAGACCCCCCGCCGCGCCCCGCGACGTACATCTTTTCGAAATAGGGAACATAAATAACCGCCCCCATGCAGACGTTGTTCTCCATCAGGGCGATGTTCACCGTAAATTCGTTGTTGCCTTTGATAAATTCGACCGTGCCGTCCAGCGGATCGACCAGCCAGTAAAGCTCCCAGTTGCGGCGCTCCTCGTAGCGCATCTCCCGGCCCTCCTCCGAAAGGACCGGGATGCGTGTGATGCCGAGGTATTCGCGGATGGTCCGGTGGGCCACGCGGTCGGCCACCGTGATCGGGGTTTTATCTTCCTTGAGGCTTATATCGTAGTCGTCGAGGTTTTTGTAAACGTTCATGATCGAAGCTCCGGCTCGGACCGCTACATTGAAAAGAGGCGGCAGCAGATACATTCTCACCTTGTCGTTAATCATCGTAACTCTTATTTTGGGGTCGGATACTTTAATTGCCATGGTAAAGGTAGCAAGAATTTATGATATGGTAAAATATTTCGGTTTCTAATAGTAACGAAAAATACGCCGCAATGGTATGAAATGTCGGAGCCTTCCGGACCCGGCCTGCGAAGCGCACGCGGCGGCGGTCCAGACCAGCGCGGCGGTCACGGAAGCGGCGGCCGCGGTCCACCATCCGGCTGCGGCCGACAGCCCGAACGCCGCCGCCAGCAGCGCCGCCGGGAGGAGAAACCACCGCCGGGGCACGCGCCATCCGGAACCGGGACGCGCCAGCAGCGGCTCCCACAGGATTCGCCGCCGGCTGCGGGGAATTCCCCGCAGGGGCCGCATCCCGAAGCCGCCCGCGGCGACCAGCGCCTCGCGGCTCAGGAGCACGGCAGGTTCGCCCAGGTGCGAGCGCACGAGGTCGAGCGTTCCGGGCGGCTCCGAACCCAGCTCCGCGACGAGGCGTTCGACAGTCCCGGGGAGCAGGTACTGCCCTGCACCGACGGGAAGCAGGTAGTCATAGGTAGCCACGGCGGCGGCCGCATCGAGATCGCCTGCGGCTCCGTCGAAGACCCGGTCGACGAGCACCAGCCGCCGGAAGCACCGTTTGCGCGAACGCCCCAGCGCCCGCACCCCCGTGACCTCCAGTTCCCCCGTGGAGACCCACTCGACACGGATCATGCGGTAGCGGGCGGCCAGGGCCCCGAACTCCGCGACCTGACGCCGGGAATCGAGCACGGCGACCACCTCGTAACGCGAATATTCGGACGAAAGCAGGTTTTCGAGCTGTGCCGGGGAGGTCACGCCGCTGCAGAGGACCGAGATGCCGATGCCGTCGGGGGCGTCGCTGTACGCGGCCCGCGCGGCGGCGGCCAGCAGACGCCGCTCCCGCGCCCGCAGGACGAGCAGCAACAGCGTGCAGGCATACACCGCCGCCGCGGCGAAAAACAACAGCAGGACGAGCTTCATGCCAGCGAGCGTTTATAGGATTGCACAAGCGATTCGCAGTAGGTGCGTTCCCGGGCGTCGAAAAGCCGGCGGAGAAGCCCCGGGGAGTAGCCTTCGGCGGCCATGTAGCGCATCAGGGCCTTGCGCTCGGCGGGGCTCATGGCGGTCAGCCGGCGGCCGACGCGGCGGCGCGTCAGCGGACGCCGCAGGGCGCAGAGCGTATAGAGCGCCTCGCGGCCCAGTTCCGGGGCTTCGTCGCCGTCCACGATCCGCAGCAGGTGTCGCTCGGCCTCCTCGATACCGAACTGCCGCACGATGCTCAGCCCCACGACCCGCAGGTTGCGGCAGGGGGACTCCACGAGCGGCCCATAGGCGATCGGCAGCATGCCGCGCCGCAGCAGGATCAGAATCTCCCCCACCTCGCAGGCCGAGAAGGGCGCGGGGTATTCGGCCATCAGCCGCAGGGCTATCGAAGGATCGGCCGACAACTGCACCATCAGGGCCTGAAACCGGACTCGGCGGTTGCGGCTCCGGGCGTAACGCGCTGCCCGGGCGGCCACGGCGCCGTCGAGCGGCAGACGGGCCAGCAACATCAGACTGCGGGCCCGGCGGCAGCCGAAAGTGCGGCGGATGCGGCCCAGCAGCCAGCGGTCGAGGCCGTACTCCGCGACGACACGCCGCAGGGGCGCGGCGTCGAGTCCGCAGGTCACGCCGGTCAGTCCGGCGACGGTCTCGGCCAGCAGGCGCCGCGCACCGGCACGCCGGATCATCGGGAAGCGCGGCACGGGGCCCTCACCCGAAAGCAGGAAGAGCATCAGGATGCGCAGGTATTTGCTCCTCAGCACGGTATCGCGGCCGCTCCGGCGGCGGGCGCGGAGCTCCGCAATGCACAGCGCCGCGAGCAGCACGGCCGTGGCCAGCGCCGCAAGCGCCGTGTAGACGATCAGGAGTCGTTCGGTCATAGCTGTCTACTCAATTCATTGGCGACCTTCGCCCGCAGCCGCTGCAGGCTCACGGGAAAGGTCAGGTACTGATCGACGCCGCACTCCAGAAGGCTCAGCACCGACTGCTCGGCCTGCTGCCACGCCACGACGTAGACCAGCGGCCGCCGCAGCCCCGGAGGGCGCAGCATGCGGACCACGTCGCGGCCCGAAAAGAAGAGCGACGTGCCCACGACGATCACCAAGTCGAAAAGCATCCGCCGCGACAGGCGCTCCATCGCGGCCAGCCCCGGCGCACAGCGCACATCGGCCCGCATGTCGGCCAGCGACAGGCGGATCACATCGCACAGGAACTCCTCTTCGGAAACAATCAATATTCGGTGCATGGGCGTCACGCCGGCTTTACCGGCCGGGGGTCTGACGCCCAAAACCGTGCCAGAGCGGCACCGGGACAAAAAAAATTGCCGGACGTATTGTTTATAAGATAAATATGCGTATATTTGCACTCCGAATTTATGTTCACATACATAATCGAATTAAATGTACGTTATAGTAGAGATTGCAGGTCAGCAATTTAAAGCTGAGAAAGGTCGGAAACTTTATGTCCACCGTCTTCAGGGCGAAGAAAATTCGTCCGTAAGTTTCGACAAAGTCCTGCTCACAGACAACGACGGTCAGGTTAAAGTCGGTGCACCTGTAGTGAAAGGCGCCGCAGTGAAGTGCAAGATCCTGAAGCATCTGAAAGATGACAAGGTCCTGGTATTCAAAAAGAAACGTCGCACGGGCTACCAGAAGTGCAACGGACATCGCCAGTACCTCACGCAGATTCTCATCGAGGAGATCGTTGCATAAACCTTTAAAAACTGAATCAACATGGCACACAAGAAAGGTGTAGGTAGTTCGAAGAACGGCCGTGAGTCGGAAAGCAAGCGACTCGGCATCAAACTGTTCGGCGGTCAGTTCGCAAAGGCGGGCAACATCATCGTTCGGCAGCGCGGAACGGTGCACAACGCCGGTGAAAACGTAGGCATGGGCAAGGACCACACGCTCTTCGCACTCGTAAACGGAACCGTAGAGTTCTGCAAGAAAGGCGAAGGCAAGTCTTACGTAAGCGTATCTCCGCTGAGCGAATAAGCAACAGCGTCAAGAGTATAAGAAAACGGCGTCCCGAAAGGGACGCCGTTTTCTTTGCGACCGGGCCTGCCGGTCCGGAGAAAAAAAGGGGCGGCGGACAAATTCCGCCGGAATCATCCCTGCATTGCCTCGCGCAGCCACCGTCCGCGGCCCGAGCCGCCCGGCGAAGCGGAATCGCTGGAAGAGAATTCAACAGTGACGCCTAAATCACAGCCGCCGCCCCAGAACATCAACCGAAGCGGCGACAGGCGGAATCCGCGCAGGAATCACCCGGGAACCGATAAACGGCGCCGCTTCGAAATTCGGCTGCACCCTTCCCATTTGTCACAGATGAAAAAAGGCGCAGATGCAAACTTCCTTGATGCCGGCCTTAGGGAGCCGTGAACCGGAAAGTCGTCCCGCGCCCGTGTCTGCCCCGCCCCGAAGGCAAGGCATAACACAGGACTGACAACGATCATACCCGGTTCAAACAACCTCCGCGAAGAGGCTCCCTAAGTTTGCAAAAAGGTATAAAGAGTTGTTTACCCTTTATTTTGTTACATATTTCTCCGGCAAAGATAGTCAAAAAATCCCGAACGGGCAATCGGCAGGCCGAACAGCGCATATTTCCGCCTTTTTTCGTACAACCCCGCCCACCCCGTAACGAGAGTATGCGAAAACCCGCCTCCGAGCCTGTCGGAAGCGGGTTTTTCGTACCGGAAAAGTCCGGCGATTACTTCTTGGCCGGGGCAGGCAGGGCGCGGAACTCGGCTACGACCTTCTTGTCGTCGTAGAATTTCAGGTCCGAACCTTTGATCTCGTAGCTGTCCACCTCGTCGAGCATCTTCACGAAGGCGTCCTCGTATTGCATATCGGGGCAGGCCATCCGGGTCATGCCCAGGTTCTCGAACGACAGTTCCTGTCCCTTCAGCTCGTACTTGCCGAAGAAACGGTTGCAGTTGGTACGTCCGGCCACCATCGTGTCGGCGGCATTGAACTCCAGGGTGAAGAAATCGGCCTCGGCGGTGATGGCTTTCGCAGGAATGGCCTCCATCTTGGCGAGTTTCCACTGGGTGCCCTCCAACGGCAGGGCTTTCTGCTGCGAGCCGCCGCAGGCGGTCATCGCTCCGAGCAGCACAGCGGCTGCAAAAATCTTTTTCATCATCTTAAAAATCGTTTGTTAACCGAATGATCATTCAAAATACGCGCCAAAGGGCAGCAGGTCCTTCGGGCGGCGGATTCCGGCAAAGGAGGCGATAACCCCTCCGACAAGGCGGTTCCGTCCGGCAAAGATAGCCAATAATCCGGGATGGACAACCCCGCCGGGCACAAAAAATCCGGGAAGCACAGGCTTCCCGGATACGGATCGGATCATGCAATCGTCAGAGCGTGCGCTTCAGGTAGATGGCGATCTCCAGTTCGGAGGTGTTCGCAATGAGTTTGGTAACGATATCTTCCAAATCGATGCCCAGATCCAACTCACCCAACAGGGGGAGCAGCGAGGCAAAAGGCACCAGCGTAGCGCGGTCGAGGTAGACTTTCAGCACGCCGTCGGCCTCGGTGTACCGAAGCGGCAAGGCAAAAAGCTTATCGGTCGAAACGATCGGCAGCGTCTTGTCTTCCGCCAGCATACCATCGATCATTGCACAGAGGGACTCGTCAATGGTATTGAGAAACGCCTTGCCGACGCCGAAATAGATTTTATGGTCTTTGGTATAGTACTGCAGCGCATCGGCGGGCAGCGGATCGTTCTCCCCGGGGAAAACGCTGACAGCTTCGGCAAATTTCGGCGCCATGAAATCGGCGCCCAGGTTGCCCTGCGAAATAAACTCGTGATAAGTTGCTCCCAGCGTACCGTCCTGATTCAGATTGAGCCCGACAAGAGCTTTCTTCACAAAATTGGCGAGCAGGGGCTCCACCATATCCGTCATATCTTTCAGGCCGATGACCATAGAACCCGCAGGATAACCCATCATGGCCGAAATATCAACCGTAGGGAGTTTCTCCGCATCGACCCAGGTCGGCGTGATAGTCAGGCTCAGTTTATTCACCGTACTACCCCCATTATCCTTGTCAACGGTAGCCAGTTCGTAACTGCCCTGCAGTTCGCTGAATTTCTTGTCACCGTCGTTGTCGTCGTTACACGAGGTAAAGGTAAATGCCGTCACGGCAACGGCCAGCAGCATCGCTGCACGTGAGAAAAGTCTTTTCATAATAATTAAGGAGTGATTAAAATTCAATTTGCGGTGCAAAATTACCTTTCGGGGGCATTACGGGCAAATAAATTCAATCGGGGGGGGGAAAGACATCACGGAACCGAAGGTTTCCATCACGAAACTTTTGCCGGAAACCGAAAACAGCACCGCAGGCCGTAAAAAAAGCCGCGGCATGACTGCCGCGGCTTTCACCTGTTATCTAACGGAGCGATCAGAACTCCATCTTCGAGAGACGTACATAACCGTTGTAGCGCCACTTGGCATTCTCCTCGGCGGCGGTGAACAATTCGTCGGCCTCGGCGGGGAACGACTTCTGGAGCGAGGTGTAGCGAACCTCCTTCATCAGGAAATCGCGGAACTTCGACCAGTCGGGCTCCTTCGAATCCAGCACGAACGGGTTCTTGCCCTGCTCCTCGAGCATCGGGTTGTAGTGCCACAAGTGCCAGTAACCGCAGGCTACGGCCTCTTTGCCGACGGTCTGCGTGCGGGTCATGCCGCCCTTGATACCGTGGTTGATACACGGAGCGTAGGCAATCACGAGCGAAGGTCCGGGATAAGCCTCAGCCTCCTTCAGCACGTTGAACAGCTGCTGCTGCGAAGCGCCGATCGAAACCTGGGCCACATAGACATAACCGTAGGTCATGGCCATGGCGCCGAGGTCCTTCTTGCGGATACGCTTGCCCGACGATGCGAACTTGGCGACGGCGCCCACGGGAGTCGATTTCGACGACTGGCCGCCGGTGTTGGAGTAAACCTCGGTGTCCACGACGAGGATATTCACATCCTGGCCCGTAGCCAGCACGTGGTCCACACCGCCGTAACCGATGTCGTAACCCCATCCGTCGCCGCCGATGATCCACTGCGACTTCTTCACGAGCCACTCTTTCATTTCGAGGATCTTCTTGCAGGCGTCGCAGCCGCAGGCCTCCATCAGGGGAATCAGGCGTGCCGTAACCTCGGCCGACTTGGCCGACGAACCGCGGTTCTCGATCCACTCCTTCATCACGCCCTTCAGCTCGTCGGAGCATTTCGCGCAATTCGCAATGGCATCCTCCATCGCCAGCTGGATGCGGTCGCGGAGTTTCTCCACGCCGATGTGCATACCCAGACCGAACTCGGCATTGTCCTCGAACAGCGAGTTGGCCCACGCGGGACCCTGACCGGCAGCGTTGGTGCAGTAGGGCGTCGAGGGCGCCGAACCCGAGTAGATCGAGGTGCAGCCCGTGGCGTTGGCAACCATCATCTTGTCGCCGAAGAGCTGCGAGATGGCCTTGATATAAGGAGTCTCGCCGCAACCTGCGCAGGCGCCCGAGAACTCGAACAACGGCTGTGCGAACTGCAGGTTCTTGATCGACTTGGTCTTGTCGACAACCTGCTTGTAACCGATATTTTTGGTGATATACTCCCAGTTCTTCTGCTCGGGCATCTGCTCCTCCAACGGACGCATGACGAGCGCCTTCTCCTTGGCGGGGCAGACATCGACGCAGTTCGAACAGCCCGTACAGTCGAGCGGCGAAATCTGGATGCGGAACTTGTACTCCTTCGTTTCGCCCAGACCCTGCTTCCACTCCAGGCCCGAAGCGGCGGCCTCGGCCTCCGTGGCCAGGAACGGACGGATCACGGCGTGGGGGCAGACATAGGCGCACTGGTTGCACTGGATACAGTTCTCGATCTTCCACTCGGGAACGTTGACGGCGATGCCACGCTTCTCGTAAGCGGCCGTGCCGTTGTCCCACGTGCCGTCCTCACGGCCGTTGAAGGCCGAAACGGGCAGCATATCGCCCTTCAGGCCGTTGATCGGCTCGACGACCTTGCGCACGAACTCCGGATACGAAGCGTTCGAAACGTGCTCGAAGCCCTTGTCCTCGATCGACGCCCACTCGGCGGGAACCTCGACCTTCACGACGGCGTTGCCGCCGGCGTCGACAGCCGCATAGTTCATGTTGACGATGTCCTCGCCCTTCTTTCCGTAGGATTTGAGGATGGCCTTCTTCATCTCCTCGACAGCCTTGTCGAACGGAATGACGTTGGCGATCTTGAAGAACGCCGACTGCATGATGGTGTTCGTACGCGAACCCAGACCCAGCTCGGCGGCGATCTTCGTGGCGTTGATGATATAGAAATTGATCTTGTTCTTGGCCAGGTAGACCTTCATGTGGTCGGGCAGCGTCGCGCAGGTGGTCTCGGCATCGTGCACCGAGTTCAGCAGGAACGAACCGCCCTTCTTCAGCCCCTTCAGCACGTCGTACTTGTCGACATACGAGGGAACGTGGCAGGCCACGAAATCGGGGGTGGTCACCAGATAGGGCGACGTGATGGGCAGGTCGCCGAAACGCAGGTGCGACGAGGTATAGCCGCCCGATTTCTTCGAGTCATAGGAGAAATAGGCCTGGCAGTATTTGTTCGTCGTGCCGCCGATGATCTTGATCGAGTTCTTGTTGGCACCCACCGTACCGTCGGCGCCCAGTCCGAAGAACAGCCCCTCGAACGTGCCGGGCTTCGCCAGCGAAATCTCCTCGCCGACGGGCAGCGAACGGAACGTCACGTCGTCCACGATACCCACCGTGAACTGATTCTTGGGCTCGTTCATCTTCAGGTTCTCGAACACGGCCAGCATCTGCGCCGGGGTGGTGTCCTTCGACGAAAGACCGTAGCGGCCGCCGATGATCAGCGGCTTCGTGCTGCACGGGCAGGTTGCGAAAGCCTCGACAATGTCCAGATAGAGGGGGTCGCCGTTGGCTCCCGGCTCCTTCGTGCGGTCGAGCACGCAGATACGCTTCACGCTCTCGGGAAGCACCGCCATCAGGTATTTCACCGAGAACGGACGGTAGAGGTGTACGGTGATGACACCCACCTTCTCGCCTTTGGCCATGAGGTAATCGACCGTCTCCTTGATGGTCTCGGTCACCGAACCCATCGCAACGACGATGTTCTCGGCATCCTTCGCACCATAATAGACGAACGGCTTGTATTCGCGGCCGGTGATCTTCGAAAGCTCCTTCATGGTGTCGGCCACCATGTCGGGCACGGCGTCGTAGAACTTGTTCGAAGCCTCGCGCGTCTGGAAATAGATGTCGGGGTTCTGGGCCGTACCGCGGGTCACGGGGTGTTCGGGGTTCAGGGCCCGGTTGCGGAACTCCTTCAGGGCGTCGCGGTCGAGCATCGCCGTCAGCGCGGCCTCGTCGATCAGCTCGATTTTCTGAATCTCATGCGAGGTGCGGAAACCGTCGAAGAAATGCAGGAACGGCACGCGCGACTTCAGCGACACGAGGTGTGCGACGCCTGCGAGGTCCATGACCTCCTGCACCGACGAGGTGGCCAGCATGGCGAAACCGGTCTGGCGCGTAGCCATCACGTCCTGGTGGTCGCCGAAGATCGACAGCGACTGTGCGGCCAGCGCACGCGCCGAAACGTGGAACACGCCCGGGAGCAGCTCGCCGGCGATCTTATACATGTTGGGGACCATCAGCAGCAGTCCCTGCGACGCCGTAAAGGTCGAGGTCAGGGCACCGCTCTGCAGCGATCCGTGCACGGCACCGGCAGCGCCGGCCTCCGACTGCATTTCAACGACCTTGACGGTCTCGCCGAAAATATTCTTACGTCCCTGAGCGGCCCACTCGTCCACGAGCTCGGCCATCGTCGACGACGGCGTGATGGGATAGATGGCTGCGACCTCCGAGAACATATAGGCCACATGGGCCGCAGCGTAGTTACCATCACAGGTGATAAATTTCTTTTCTGCCATTTTAGTTGAAATTTTAGATGATATTTGTGTGTATTTCCTAACAATTCAGGCACAGCCCGGAAACACGGGCGATGCAAAGATAGCAATTTCGACCGAGAAACGACGCCTATTTTTGTTCAAAAAAGTGTAAATTTTTGCCTTTTCAAATGTTAATAAAATAACAATCAGGCTGTTATTCAATTAACAATAAAGTCGCGGAGAATCACTGAGTTGACGAACCTGCTATCCGATAGCGCGTTACCCCGGAACGCACACCGGAAGCGGAGTCCGCATAAAAAATAAGGTTCTAAAAACAAGACTTTCGGACACCCGGCTTTCATGTCCGGAAAAATTGTTAACTTTGTGCGTGCGATATTCTCTATTCGCAACCGTTCTTTAAATAATCGGATATAAAAGACGATTGTATTGGGGCTCCTGAAATCTGGTAAATTTTTTGCAAACCCACAATGGATCGTACCCAAGGGTGCGTGCTGATGTGAAGGGTTTACAGGCTTACCAGAGCCACAGGAGCCAGATTGTCGGCAGCACTCTTCTCGTTTCTGCCGGTCATGACGAAAGCATGCAGCGGCGGGAGCGATGGATTCTCCAAATCCCAAACTTCTTCATAGTCACCGAATCCATTTTTCTGAAAACAATGAGGCGTCACTTGTGTTCCCCGCCGCTGCTTTTTTTGCAAAACCACACGTAATTCGATTTTGCACCCGCCCGCTTTTTACTACCTTTGGTGTCGTAACGACACTTTTACCAGTCGGTCTGTTTTACAAAACCGTATGTAATTCGGTTTTGTACCCGCCCGCTTTTTATTACCTTTGTAAATTATGATTCCATACACCAAGAAAATACTGCCGAACGGCCTCACCGTCATCGTCAACCGCGACCGGGCCTCGAAACTCGCCGCCGTGAACATCCTCTACAAAGTCGGCGCACGCAACGAGAATCCCGCACGCACGGGATTCGCACACCTGTTCGAGCACCTCATGTTCCGCGGTACGCGCGAGGTCCCCAATTTCGACCTCCCGGTGCAGATGGCCTCGGGCGACAACAACGCCTTCACGAACAACGACTATACGGATTTCTACATCACGCTCCCGAAGGACAACCTCGAAACGGCCCTCTGGCTCGAAAGCGACCGCATGGAGGGGCTCGACATCACCCCCGCGAAACTCGAAGCCGAGAAAAAAGTGGTAATCGAGGAGTTCCGCCAGCGTTACCTCAACCAGCCCTACGGCGACCAGACGATGCTGCTGCGGGCGCTGGCCTACAAGGTCCACCCCTACCGCTGGGCGGCCATCGGCCTCACGACGGAGCATATCGCCGGAGCCACGCCCGACGACGTGCAGGCCTTCTACCGGGCCCACTACCGCCCGTCGAACGCCGTGCTGTCGATCTCGGCGGACATCGACGAGGAGCGGATGCTGGAGCTGGCCGAAAAGTGGTTCGCGCCGCTCGCCGACCACCCTGCCGCCGCCGTGCCGATTCCGCAGGAGCCCGCGCAGACCGAAGCGCGGCGCGAAGAGGTGGAACGCGACGTGCCGGCGCCAACCGTCACCGTGGCCTACCACATGGGCGGACGCACCGAAGGGGATTTCTACACCGCCGACCTGGTCTCGGACCTGCTGTCGGGAGGCGATTCGGGCCGGCTGTACACCCGGCTGGTCAAGGAGCGCCAGCTGCTGTCGAGCGTCAACGCCTATGTCACGGGCGACGTTGATCCGGGGCTGTTCGTCTTCACGGGCCAGCTGCTTCCGGGCGTGACGCCCGCAACGGTCGAAGCGGCCTTCCGCGAGGAGATCGAAACCCTGCAGACGACCTCGGCGAGCGCCTATGAGATCGAGAAGGTCAAGAACAAGTTCGAAGCCAACACGCTTTTCGGCGAGCTGAACGTCATGAACAAGGCGATGAACCTCGGATTTTACGAAATGCTGGGCGACCTCGACCTGATCAACCGCGAGGTCGACCGCTACCGCGCCGTCACCGACGACGACATCCGCTCGTTCAGCAGCCGCACATTCCGGCCGGAAAACAGTTCCACGCTTATCTACAACGTAAAGAAATGACACGCCAACCCCGCATAACCCCCTCGGAGGTATCGATCGCACAGGCCGCAAAGACCGTACTGCCCAACGGCGTCGCCCTCTACACGCTCGCTTCGGAGGATTTCGAGGTGCTGCGCATCTCGTTCGTCTTCCGCGCCGGATCGGCCCTCCAGCAGGCGCCCTTCTCGGCATCGGCCGCCGCCAACCTGCTCGCCGAGGGCACGCGCGGCATGACGGCCCGCGAGGTCGCCGAACAGCTCGACTACTACGGTTCGTGGTACGATGTCAACATCGACCGCGACTACGCCTATATCAATTTCGCAACGCTCTCGAAATTCTTCGACCGGACGCTCGAGGTGGCGGAGGAGATCCTGCTCCGCCCCGTGTTCCCCGAGGAGGAGCTGCGCACCTACGCCGCCAAGCGCAAACAGCGGCTGGCGATCGACCGCACGAAGGTCGATGTCGAGGCCCGCGAAGCCTTCGCCCGGGCGCTGTTCGGGGCACGGCATCCTTACGGCATCTCGTCGGACGAACGCGAATACGACAACCTCACGCGCGAAGCCGTGGCCGATTTCCACCGGCGGTTCTACACCGCCGAAAACTGCTTCGTGGTCTGCAGCGGCCGCATCGGGGAGCACGAAATGCAGGCCGTCGGGGCCCTCGCGGCGCAGCTTCCCCACGGGGAGGCCGAGACGGCGATCCGGTTCCCGGCGCCCGAGACCACGCACAAAGCCTTTGTGGAGCATCCCGGGGCGGTACAGTCGTCGCTGCGGCTGGGACGCCTGCTGTTCCCGCGCACCCATCCCGATTTCGTGGGCATGCAGGTCGTGGCGACGGCGCTGGGCGGCTATTTCGGGTCGCGGCTGATGCAGAACCTGCGCGAAGAGCACGGGTACACCTACGGCGTGGTGGCCGCGATGGTCAATTTCGAACGTGAGGGGTATTTCGCCGTGGCGGCGCAGGTCGGGACCGATGTCACGCATGAGGCCCTGACGGAGATTTACAGGGAGATAGAACGCCTCCGCACGGAGCCGATGCCCGAAGAGGAGCTGGCGCTGGTGAAAAACATGATGACGGGCGAGATGATGCGCATTTTAGACGGGCCGTTCGGCATCGCCGACGTGACGATCGAGAACATCCTCTGCGGCACGGACAACACGGTAATCGGCGCAAACATCCGCCGCATCCGGCAGATGACGCCCGCCGACGTGCAGTCGCTGGCCCGAAAGTATCTGGCCAAGGAGGATTTAGTGACGGTCGTTGCGGGCAGCGTCGACCCAGTTGGTTAGCTCCACGAAATCGGCGACGCCCAGTTGTTCGGCACGTTGCGTGAAGAACGGATGTTCGGCGCCGCCGAAATCGCCGAAAACCGAGCGCAGCGAGTTGCGGATCATCTTGCGGCGCTGGCCGAAGGAGGCCTTCACCACCTTGACGAACAGCTTTTCATCGCATCCGAGGCGCTCCGTCGCATTGCGGCGCAGGCGGATAACGGCGCTCTTGACCTTCGGGGGCGGGTTGAAGACCGTCTCGTTGACCGTAAAGAGGTAGTCGATGTCGTACCACGCCTGCAGAAGCACCGAGAGAATGCCATACTCCTTCGATCCGGGAGGCTCGGCCAGCCGCACGGCGACCTCCTTCTGAATCATGCCGACGCATTCGGGCACCAGGTCGCGGTTTTCCAGCACTTTGAAAAATATCTGGGACGAAATGTTGTAAGGGAAATTACCGATGATCCGCAGTCCGTCGGGGAAACGTGCGCGGAGGTCCATCCGCAGGAAATCGCCCTCGATAAGCCGCGGCGCGAACTCCGGATAGTGGGCATGGAGATACGCGACGCTCTCCGGGTCGATCTCGGCGCCCCAGGTCACGATGTCGTCGCGGCGCAGCAGGAACTGCGTCAGCACACCCATGCCGCACCCCACCTCCAGCACCGGGCACGGCGCGTCGGACGTGCCGCCTGACAGCGAGTCGCAGATTTTGTGCGCAATGTTCAGGTCGGTGAGAAAATGCTGTCCCAGCGCCTTTTTAGCCCTTACTTCCGTCATAATTACTTGAATTGGCACCAAAGGTACGAAAAAAGTCGGGCGGTTGCAAAACCCGGCCGACCGTCGGCCGGCAAATAAAAGTGGCGCTGTGACACGAAAGGTACGAAATAATGTTACCTTTGCTGCCATACGATCCGAAAAATGAAACTGTTATTCTGCCTCCTGCCGGGCCTCTGGTGCGTCACAAGCGCCTCCGCCCAGCTCAAAACCGAATCCGTCCTGCCCCGGAAAGCCGTCCCGCAAACAGCCGCCGCAGTCGTTTACGACTCGCTCGCGAATATCCGCGTGAACGGCGATGCGGCCTATTACGAAAGCCTCGTCGGGCAGCGCCTGCTGTTCTATCCCCGGGACATTCACGCCGACCTGAAGCCGATTGCCTATTTCAATTTCCTTGCGGAGACGCCTGCCGCCGTCGCCGTCGACACGGTGTGGCTGCGCAAGCCCCGCAGAAAGGTCCGTCCGGAGGATTTCCGGATCGACACCGTCTACAGCGACGTTTACAGCCCCCGATATTACAAGTACTTCAGATTCGGCGACATAACGCCCCTCGGATGCTCGCTGCACGAGGCCAAAGGGATCGGCACGCTGGACTATTCGGGACAAAACCGCTCCGGGTGGTTCACTCCTGCCGAGGCGATCGAAGGGCGGAGTTTCGAAATCCTCGGAGTCGAAACGAGCAAGCCCGAAGATTCCGAACTGCTGATGTTCCGGCTCCGCGACGACGCAGGCAAAGTGCTCTGTTGGTTCGCACACCGCGGAAAGGATGCGAAAAACCTGCGGGACGAATGTTATCCTGCCGTGATCGAAGGGTTGATCGGGAAATACCGCACGGAATATCTCGGCAGGGATTTCTTCCTCACGGGACGCAAACCGGACGCCCTGGGGTACGTCTCCAACTATTTCGGGCTGTACGTCAACACCATGCAGGGAGAGGCCGCCCAACTGCAGTTCGGCACGGAACTGCGCTGTACGGATATCCGGCTGATCGGCGACGGAACGGGATACGCCGTACCGTCATTCGTTTTCGAAAAGAAAGAGGACAGCGTGCAGATTTACATGCCGCTGACCCGTTACCCGGCCCCGTTCGGGGTCGAAGGGTACGCGCAGCGCAGGGACCGCGCCTTTGTGGACCAACTGCTTCTCACCCCTGCCGAAGAGGTGTACGCCCAACGCGCCGAGGAGGAGCGGCAGCGCGAAGAGGCCCGCATCCAGCGCGAAAAGGAGGAGCGCGAACACAAGGCGGCGCTCTATCGGAAATACGGCAAACAGACCGCCGACCTGATCCTTGCGGGCAAGGTGCGGATCGGCATGACCCGCGAGATGTGCCGCGCAGCGTGGGGATCGCCGGACGACATCAACCGTTCGTCGGGAAGCTGGGGCGTCCACGAACAATGGGTTTACGGACTGGGCAGTTACCTCTATTTCGAGAACGGAATACTCTCCTCCATCCAGAATTAACGCACGAATCCGCCGGACGACCTGAAATCGTCCGGCGGATTCGTTTTATTTCGGGCGGATGTATTGCCGCCGCGTCCCGGACTTTCCACGATCCGGCCGGCGTTCCGCCCCTCCCCGTCAGCGTTTCGCGCGGCGGCTGCGCTTTTTCTCGCGCCGTTCCTCTTCACGCCGCGCACGGGCCATCCGCCGCTGTGTCAGGCGGAACGTGTAGAGCAATCCCACGAACCCCACGCCGAGCAGCGCGACCCAGAACCACACGGCAATGCCGCGTTCCATAAACTCGATGGCATAGATGATGCCCGCGATGGCCACCACCATCAACACCAGGCGCAAAAGCTGCATAAGGTTAGTCTTCATATCAATCCTCGTTTTGAACACGTTTCTTTTTCCGGTGCCGGAGCGCACCGAGGGTCATCAGGGCCGAAGCGACGGCCAGCACCAGCGGAACATACCAGATGTCCCCGCCGTCGGCAACGGCCACCCGCCACGCCGCAGCAATCGCCGCGACGAAGAAAACAGCGGCCATGATTGCCTGAAACCGGTCTATCACACGCATCGGCTACGGAATTTTGTGCCTGTTCACCTCGTCGAGATGCCTGCACTTTTTCTTTTTGCACTCGTTATAAACCATTCCGACACCGGCCGCGACGAACAACAGCGCCACGACCATATCGAACACATTGTTCTGACGGTTCAGGGCCCAGTAAATATTGACTCCGAGCCATCCGATCGTCACCACCAGAAAAAACACAGCAAGCGTAAAAGTCTTCTTGTTCATAGGCGTCATTATAATAGGTTAATGTCAAAGCAGTCTTAACGTCTCCAATGCCTGTCGTCGCCCGCCGGATTCAGCCCCATTTTTGATTTTAAAGGAGCAGTCTCCGGGCCGCGGGCGAAGCGCGGAAAATGCCCTCTAAAATCGAAAATCAGTTGCCTTGTTCGCACATGAATTTGATGCGCACGAGGCGTATCTCCTCCTCGGTATAGTCGGCCCCCAGCTCCTCGATGGCCGCATCGAGCGAATCGCTCTCGGCGTCCTCCTTGAAATAGAGGTAAATATCTTCGATCTTGTCTTCGTCCATGAACCCTTTCAGGTAATACGAAATGTCGAGCTTCGTACCCGAATTGACGATGCCTTCGATCTCCGTGAGGAGCTCGTCGAAATCGAGGTCCTTGGCCCGGGCGATGTCCTCGAAATCCATCTTGCGGTCGATCGACTGGATGATGAAAATCTTGTTGCCCGACTTGCTGGCCACACCCTTGACAATCATGTCCTGCGGACGGATGATCTCCTTCTCATCGACATAGGCCTTGATGAGCCGGATGAACTCCTCGCCGAACTTACGCGCCTTGCCCACACCCACGCCCGTGATGTTCTGCATCTCCTCGACGGTGATCGGGTACTGCACGGCCATATCCTCCAGCGACGGGTCCTGGAAAATGACGAACGGCGGCAGCCCGTGTTGCTTGGCGACCTTCTTGCGCAGGTCCTTCAGCATCGCGAAAAGCTCCTCGTCGGCGGCGCCGCCCTTGCCCATCGGGGCCACGGCCTCGGACTGCGACTCCTCCTCGTCGTAATCGTGGTCGAGGGTCACGGTCACCGGGAACGGCAGGGCGATATACCCTTCGCCCTTCTTGTTGATCGAAATGAGTCCGTAATTCTCGATATTCTTGTCCACCAGCCCCAGGATCAGCGCCTGCCGCAGCACCGCGCCCCAGAACCGGGCGTCGTGCTCGGCGCCGGCCCCGAACCATTTCGACTTGTTGTGGCCGTAACTCTTGATCAGCGCCGTGGTCTTGCCAACCAGCACGTTGACCAGATAGTCGGACTTGAACTTGTCGCCGATGTCGCGCAGGGCCTCGAGGGCCATCTTCAACGCCGCACGGGCGTCGATCTTCGGCTTCGGATCGCGGCAGTTGTCGCAGTTTCCGCAGTTGTCCTCGGTGTAATCCTCGCCGAAATAGTGCAGCAGCGTCTTGCGACGGCACATCGAGCTCTCGGCATAGGAGACCGTCTCCAGCAGCAGCAATTTGCCGATCTCCTGTTCGGCGATGGGCTTGCCCTGCATGAATTTCTCGAGTTTCTGAATGTCCTTGTAGCTGTAAAAGGTCAGGCAGTAGCCCTCGCCGCCGTCGCGGCCGGCGCGGCCCGTCTCCTGGTAATACCCCTCCAGCGACTTGGGAATGTCGTAGTGAATGACGTAGCGCACGTCGGGTTTGTCGATGCCCATGCCGAAGGCGATCGTGGCGACGATCACCTCGACGCGCTCCATCAGGAAATCATCCTGGTTGGCGGCCCGCGTCACGGCGTCCATACCCGCGTGGTAGGCCAGCGCCCGGATGCCGTTGGCCACCAGCAGCTCGGTGAGCTCCTCGACCTTCTTGCGGCTCAGGCAGTAGATGATGCCGCTCTTGCCCTCGTTCTGCTTGATGAAGCGGATGATGTCGCGGTCCACATTGTGCTTGGGCCGGATTTCGTAGTAGAGGTTCGGGCGGTTGAACGACGACTTGAAGACCGAAGCGTCGGACATCCCGAGGTTCTTCTGGATGTCCAGCTGCACCTTGGGCGTGGCCGTGGCCGTCAGGGCAATCAGCGGCGCGGTGCCGATCTCGTTGATGATCGGACGGATGCGGCGGTACTCGGGACGGAAATCATGGCCCCACTCCGAGATGCAGTGCGCCTCGTCGATGGCATAGAACGACACCTTTATCTTATGCAGGAACGCCACGTTGTCCTCCTTGGTGAGCGACTCGGGGGCGAAATAGAGCAGCTTGGTCTTCCCGGCCAGCACGTCGGCGCGGACCTGCGCCACGGCGGTCTTGTTGAGCGACGAGTTGAGGAAATGCGCGATTCCCGACTCGGCCGAGAAGGTCCGCATCGCGTCGACCTGGTTCTTCATCAGGGCGATCAGCGGCGAGATGACGATGGCGACCCCGTCCATCAGAAGCGCCGGCAACTGATAGCACAACGATTTGCCGCCGCCCGTAGGCATCAGCACGAAGGTATCCTTGCCCTCCAGCACGTTGCGGATCACCGCTTCCTGGTTCCCCTTGAATGACGAAAAGCCGAAGTACTCCTTCAGCTTGTCATGCAACAGGGATGAATCGAATTGTTTCATTTCGCCGTTTATGTGATTTAAAGCTTTAAAATTGGAAAATTCAATGTAAAGATAAAAAACTTTTCGGAAAAAAGCATAACTTTGTAGAAAATTTTATCGCCGATACGCAATGCGTCTTTACACCAGTGAACTCGTAAAAAAATACAAGGCCCGCACGGTCGTGGACCATGTGTCGATCGACGTCAACCAGGGCGAGATCGTCGGACTGCTGGGCCCCAACGGAGCCGGCAAGACCACCACGTTCTACATGATCGTCGGACTCATCAAGCCCAACGAAGGACGCATCTACCTCGAAAGCGACGAAGGGCAGACCACCGAACTGACCGACTACCCGGTCTACCGCCGCGCCCAGCTGGGCGTGGGCTACCTGGCCCAGGAGGCGTCGGTGTTCCGCCGCCTCTCGGTCGAGGACAATATCCGCGCGGTGCTCGAAATGACCTCCTATTCGAAGGAATACCAGGCCGAGCGCGTCGAGGCCCTGATCGAGGAGTTCCGCCTGCAGAAGGTGCGCAAGAGCCTCGGCATCCAGCTTTCGGGCGGCGAACGGCGGCGCACGGAGATCGCCCGCGCGGTGGCCATCAACCCGGCCTTCATCCTTCTGGACGAACCGTTCGCCGGCGTGGACCCGATCGCCGTGGAGGACATCCAGTCGATCGTGGCGACGCTCAAGCACAAGAATATCGGCGTCATCATCACCGACCACAACGTCGACGAAACGCTGGCCATCACCGACCGCACCTACCTGCTCTACGAGGGCAAGATCCTGAAAACCGGTACGGCCGAAGAGCTGGCCGCCGACCCGATGGTCCGCAAAGTCTACCTCGGACAGCATTTCGAGCTCAAAAAGAGCCATCAGCTCACTCAGGAGATGAAAAACCGAAAAGGACAGGAGGAGAAGGAGTAATTATGGACAAAACGGCTGGCCCGGGCCGCGTCAAAGGCACACTGACGCCGCCCTGTTCGAAAAGTTATGCCCAGCGCGCCCTCGCGGCGGCGCTGCTCTCGGAGGAGGTTTCGGTACTGCGCAACCTCGAATTTTGCGACGACACCCGTTCGGCCCTGCGCTGCATCGAGGCGCTGGGCGCCCGGGTGCATCAGGCAGACCCTACGACGCTCTCGATCGAGGGCGGTCTCGACCCGAAGGTCAGCCGGCTCAACGTCGGCGAATCGGGACTCGCGACACGTCTTTTCACCCCCCTGGCATCGCTCTGCACCACGCCCATCACCATCGAAGGACGCGACTCGCTGCTGCGCCGCCCGATGGGGATGATGCTCGAACCGCTTCGCCGGCTGGGCGTCCGGGTCCGTGACAACGACGGCTTCCTGCCGATCGAGGTCTGCGGCCCTATCCGCGGCGGGGAGGTCGAGGTCGACGGATCGGTCTCGTCGCAGTTCATCACGGGACTGCTGCTGGCCCTGCCCCGGGCCCGGCACGACACGACGCTGCGCGTACACGGCGCGGTGTCGACACCTTATTTAGATATGACACTCGACACGGCGGCCCGTTTCGGCGTGGAGATCAGCCAGCGCGACTACGAGGAGTTCTACATCCCGGGGCGTCAGCACTACCGCTCGACCTATTTCAGCATCGAGGGCGACTGGAGCGCCGCGGCCATGCTGCTGGTGGCGGGCGCCACGGCCGGAGAGGTCACCGTGCGCAACGTCTCGATGCTCTCCAAGCAGGCCGACACGGCCATCTGCACGGCGCTGGTACGCGCCGGCGCGGCGGTCATCAACGAACCCGAATCAGTGACGGTCCAGCACCGTCCGCTCCACGCCTTCGAGTTCGACGCCACCAACTGCCCCGACCTGTTCCCGGCATTGGCCGCGCTCGCCGCGGCGGCCGACGGGGTGAGTGAAATCCGCGGCACGTCGCGCCTCGAATACAAGGAGTGCAACCGCGCCGAGGCCATCCGCGACGAATACGCCAAACTGGGCATCGAGGTCGACACCTCGGAGGAGGACCTGATGCGTATCCGCGGCGGACAGGCCCACGGAGCGCACACCCGAAGCCACGGAGACCACCGGATGGCCATGTCGCTGGCCGTCGCAGCGCTGCGTGCCGACGGCGAAATCACCATCGAGGGAGCCGAGAGCGTCGCCAAAAGCTACCCCAGATTCTTCGAGGACCTGGAACACATCCGGTATTAAAACCCGTTGCCCATGAACCAATTCGGACAAAATTTCCGGCTCACCATCTGGGGTGAGTCGCACGGGGCGCAGATCGGCGTCTCGATGGACGGTATCCGGGCCGGAATTCCCCTCTCGGAGGAGGATTTCGCCGAAGACCTCGCACGCCGCCGCAGCGGAGCTCCCGGAACCACGCCGCGCCGCGAACCGGATCTGCCGCAGATCGTGTCGGGCCTCTACAACGGCTGCACGACGGGAGCCCCGCTGACCGTCGAGTTCGCAAACACCAATACCCGGTCGCAGGATTACGCCAACCTCACGCGCCACTACCGGCCCTCGCACGCCGACCTGGTGGCCCACCACAAATTCGCCGGGTTCAACGACCCGCGCGGCGGCGGCCATTTCTCGGCCCGCCTCACGCTGGGGCTGGTCGCTGCGGGCGTCGTCGCCAAGAAGATGCTGCCCACGGGCGTGAGCTTCGCCACGCGGCTCACCGAGATCGGCGGATGCACCGATCCGGCAGGCTTCGACGAGGTGCTCCGCGCCGCCGCGGCCGACCGCGATTCGGTGGGCGGTGTCGTAGAATGCCGCGTGCAGGGCATTCCGCTGGGGCTGGGAGAGCCGTTCTTCGACTCGGCGGAGAGCATGATCGCCCACCTGCTGTTCGCCGTTCCGGCGGTCAAGGGGGTTGAGTTCGGCAGCGGATTCGCGGGCGCACGCCTGCGCGGCTCCGAGAACAACGACTGCTTCACCGATGTCGGGGGAACCACCGTGACGAACCATGCCGGCGGCATCAACGGCGGCATCACGAACGGCAACGAAATCGTGGTCCGCGCGGCGCTGAAGCCCACCCCGAGCATCGGCCGCGAACAGATGACCTACAACCTCACCACGGACAAGGTCGAGCCGCTGGAGATCCGCGGCCGCCACGACGTCTGCGTCGCCCTGCGCGGCGCGGTGGTCGTAGAGGCCGCCGTGGCCATCGCCCTCGCCAACTTTATCCGCTGATGACCCGCCGCGAGACCGTCGACCGCCTGACCGCACGCCTCGTGCCCCTCTACGGGGAGCGCGAAGCCCGCGCAATCGCCCGCAGCGCCGTCGCGGAACTCGCGGGAATCCCGTTGTCGGCCCTGCTGACCGATCCCGGGGCGGAACTCGCCGTCGAAGGACTGGCGGAAGCGGAAGCACAGCTCGCGGCCGGAAAACCCCTGCAATATGTCGTCGGGCACACCGAATTTTACGGACGCCGCTTCGCCGTACGCGAAGGGGTGCTGATTCCGCGTCCCGAAACCGAGGAGCTGGTCGACCGGATGGTGCGCAGCGAGCGCGGAGCCCGGAGACTGCTGGATGTCGGGACCGGAAGCGGCTGCATTGCGGCGTCGCTGGCGCTGGCGCTTCCCGAAGCGGAGGTTTACGCCGCCGATATTTCGGACGCCGCATTGACCGTCGCCGCGGAGAATTTCCAGCAGCTGGACGCGAAAGTCACGCTTCGCAAGGCGGATGCGCTGAACGGACTGGAAACGGTTTTTCCGGAGCGTTTCGACGCGATCGTGTCGAATCCGCCCTACGTACCCGAAAGCGACCGGGCGGCGATGCACCCCAACGTCCGCGACCACGAACCCGCCCTGGCGTTGTTCGTGCCGGACGGCGACCGCATCCGTTTCTACCGCGCCATCGCGCAGGCCGGACGGCGGATGCTGGCGCCCGGCGGACGGCTCTGGTTCGAGATATACGAACACGCCGCGGACGAGGTGGTCCGGATGCTCGGCGGCGAAGGATATACGGACACCGAGGTCTTCCGCGACCTCTTCGACAAACCCCGCATGGTATGCAGCCGGCTGAACTGAAAAAACGACGGGACAAGACCCCGGAACAGGCGCTCGCCGCGCTGATGCGGCTCTGCGCCCGGGCCGAGAAGTCGGAGAGCGACGCCCGGCGGCTGATGCGCGGCTGGGGGCTGACCGACCGGGATGCCGGACAGGTGCTTGCGAAACTCGTCCGCGACCGCTTTATCGACGACGGGCGCTATGCCGAGGCCTTCGTGCGCGAAAAACTGCGGCTGAGCGGCTGGGGCGCCTACAAAATCCGCACGGCGCTGCAGCGCAAGGGAATTCCGAAGGAGCTGATCGACGCGGCGCTGGCGCAGGCCGACGGCACGGACATGGGCGAACGACTGACGCAGATGCTCGCCCGCAAGGCGCGGACGGCAAAGGCCGCCACGCCCTACGATTTGAAAACAAAACTGATACGATACGGGCTTTCGCTCGGATACGAATACGAAGCGGTCATTGAAGCCGCTTCGGCAATGGTGAGGGAGACAGACGAATGCGAGGATTTTTGACTTTTCTGCTATTTGCCTCGATCGGCGCCGGGGCGCAGGCCCAGCAGCTCGATCCCGGGGATTACATCTACCCGATACGCGACGTGGCGCGGCTCTACTCGGCCAATTTCGGCGAGATGCGCCCGGGGCATTTCCACGCGGGAATCGACATCAAAACCGACGGAGCCGAAGGCAAACCCTTAGTGGCCGCGGCCGATGGTTACGTCTCGCGTGTGAGCCTCACCGCGGGCGGTTACGGCAGGGCCGTCTACCTCACGCTGCGCAACGGCACGACGGCCGTTTACGGCCACTTGCAGCGTTTCCGCGACGACATCGAGCAACACGTCCGGCAGGAGCGCACCGTCCGCCGCGCGAACAGCGTCAATCTCTTCTTCGGCCCCGAGACATGGCCCGTGAAGCAGGGTGACGTGATCGGATTTTCGGGCAACAGCGGCTCGTCGATGGGTCCGCACCTCCATTTCGAAATCCGCGACACCCCGACGCAGCGGCTCTACAACATCGTCCGCGAAGGGGTCATCCGCCCCGAAGACAACCTCCCGCCCCGCATCATGCGCCTGCATTACGTTGAAATCGACACCCTGCAAGGGGTTCCGGTCCGTAGCCGTGCGGAGAGTTACGCCGTGGTCCGCGAGGCCGAAGGCCGCTACCGCCTGACGCGCGAAGAGCCCGTCGGCGTGGGGTGCAAAGGCTATTTTGTGGCCGAAGTCACCGACCGCCGCAACGGCGTGAACAACACCTTCGGCATCTGGCGCGTCACGGCCTCGGCAGACGGCACGCCCTATTTCGAATACCGCATGGACGGCTTCACGCACGACCTGTCGCGCTGCTGCGATGCCGTGAGCTGCTATCCGCTCCAGCTCGGGTCGCGCAACGAAGCCATCCGACTGGCCCAACTGGCCGGATCGCCCGACTGTTTCTATCCGGTGATGGAGGAGCGCGGGCTGGTGCGCACCGCCGCAGGCGAGCAGCGCCGCATCTGCATCGAGGCCGAAGACGACTGCGGCAACCGCTCGTCGCTGGAATTCACCGTCCGCGGACGCGCGGAGAGCTTCCGGGCCGAGGCCGATACGGCGGCCGTCGCCGTCGATCCCGGCCGGGCATCGCTCCTGCTGGTCGGCAGCGAAGCCCGCATCCACATCCCCGAAGGGGCACTCTACGAGCCGGTCTTCGCGCATCCCGAACGCCGGGAGGCCCCGCAGGCCGACTCGGGCGTCGTGGCGCTCTCGCCCGCCTACCGATTCCTCAGCCCCGATATGCCGCTGCGGCGTCCCGCAGCCGTCACCATCCGCACCCGCGTGCCGCGGCCGCTGCAACTGCACACCGTACTGGCCGTGCGGAACCGCAAAGGCCGGCTGTCCCACGTCGGAGGCTCCTACGCGAACGGCGCCGTGACGGCCACGACCTATGCCACGGGCGACCTGACCGTGGTGGCCGACACGCTCGCACCCTCGATCCGGCCGCTCTTCGCCGAAGGCGCCGACCTCTCGAAGGCCGAAAGCCTGCGTTTCCGCGCCGCCGACAACTTTTCGGGCATCGCCTCGTGGACGCTGCGCATCGACGGCGAATGGGTTCCCTGCGACCGTTTCCCCATGAAGGGTACGCTCGTCCATTTTTTCGGAACCCCGCCGCAGGGACGCAAACACGAAGTGCGGCTCTCGGTGAGGGACGGATGCGGCAATACGGCTCATTTCAAGGGCATATTTTACCGGTAATGAGCAGGGGATTGCGAAAAATTTTCTATATTTGCAGTAATTGCAATTTTAACCGAAATGACTGATAACAACACATCGGAGCGTAAACCGCTGATCCTGATTGCGGAAGATGTCGAAAGCAACTACAAGCTGCTGGAAATAATACTCAAGAAAGAGTATAATCTGCTTTGGGCCAAAAACGGAAAAGAAGCGGTGGAGTACGCGCTCGCAGAGCATCCCGATGCCGTACTGATGGATATAAAAATGCCGGTGATGGACGGAATCGAGGCCTTGAAGGAGATTCGTCTCCACACGACCGAACTGCCCGTCATCATGCAGACGGCCTATGCCTTCGACACCGACCGGCGCATCGCCGAAGAGGCCGGATGCAACGGCTTCATCACCAAGCCCGTCATGCCGCGCGAACTGAAAATGTATCTCGACAAATACCTTAAATAGCGGCCGCAATACGCCCTTTTTCCCGAAGAACAGACCGGAAGTTTTGTCCGGTCTGTTTTTTTTACTACTTTAGCCTCCGCAAAAGCGTCGTCCCAGCAAATGTCCTTTTTTCGACACATATTCCTCGTGATATGCGTCCTGTTGTGCTCTGCCCCGGGCGCCCGGGCGCAGCGTCAGCTGTCGGACAGTCTGCAACAAAAGCTGGCACACACCGCGAACCCCCAAAAACGTGTGCAGCTGCTGCTCGACCTGAAGGACATCAACGAAGATTCGAACCTCAACCTGGTCTATTCGATCCAGCTTTTCCGCGAAGCCGCAGCTATCGGCGACACTTACGCCATGGCCGTGGCCGCCGTACCCGTCGTCGCACAATACGCCCCCTATCCCGAAAAAGAAGACTCGCTTCGTCACTATATCTCGAAACTGCGCGAACTGACCCCCGGAACCCCCGAGGAGGGGATGGACGCTTTCGCCGAAATGAGCGACGGATTCTACCGCCTGCGCAGCGAATACGACAAGGAAAAGGCGCTCCGGCTGGCCCACTCCATCAGCAAGTGGTGCGACGACGACGCAGCACATCCGGACAACGTTTTCCACCGGGTGAAGCGGCTTCTGCTGAAGGGACACGCCGGCGTGACGATCGGTTACTACGAAAAAGGGATAAGGTACGCCTTCGTTCCCCAGACCGAAATCTGGGAAGAGGCTTTCGAACTCACCCGCCAAATGCCCGGCACGGTCGTCCGGCACAATTTCAGCAGCCTCGTTTACTACGTGCTCAGCGGCGCCTACAACCAGTCCAAAAGCTACGACAAACAGGTGAAGCTCACCGCGGATTACATCGACCTGCTCGACAGTTATTACGCCGCCGAGGACCGGCTGGGCCGCCGCCCCTGGCTCTACCGGGACAACAGCTATGTGAATCCCTTCCGGCAGCTGATCCGCTGCACGCTCAACATCGGGCGCGACGACCTGACCGAAAAGCATTTCGAAGAGTTCCGCCAGCGTATGCTGAACGCCGACGGGGAGAATCTGCTGCGCAACAAGACTTATCTCTATGAACTGGGGTACCTCTGGAAAGGCATCCGGGGCAATTACGACCGGAGCGTCCTCTACTGCGACTCGCTGATTACGATGATCGGCCAGGGAAAAGGCTATTTCCGCATGAACCCCGCGAAAATCTACCAGGTGCACCGCGACCGGAGCCTGATGCTCGCCCGGGCGGGCCGCAGCGAAGAGTCGTATGCCGCCTACGAACGCACGTGGGAGGTGCAGGACTCGATCTTCAACGCCGGACAGCGCGAGCGGAGCGAAACCATCCGCCTACGCCACGATATGGACCGCCGCCAGCTCGCCGAGACCCACGCCCTGATCCGCAACCGCATGGCGGCGCTCATCTCGTTCATCGCCTTCGGGGTCCTGCTGCTCGGAACGGGCGTCTATCTCGCCCTGGCGCTGCGCCGCAACCGCCGCCTCCAGGCCGACATCGCCCGCCACGCCCGCAAGGCGCAGGAGAGCGAACACATGAAATCGATCTTCGTCAACACGATCTGCCGCGGCATCGGCCCGCCGCTGGAAGCCATCGACCGGACAGCGCACGCGCTGATGACCGCCGAAGCTCCTGCCACCGACCGGATGCAGCTGCTCGAAGAGATCCGCGGAAACACCGATGTCCTGCTCTCGAAGCTCGACAATATGCTCGAAGCCGCCGGCCTCGACAGCCTGACCGAAAGACTGCGGTTCGAACCGGTGGACATCGACCGGCTGTGCCGCACGGAACTGCTCACGATGTACCGGCTCCGGCAGGGCCAGGACATCGAATGCACGATCGAAACCCCGGAAGAGGCGTGCATCGTTCCGACGCATCCCAAGTATTTCACGCTGGTGGTCCGCGCAATGCTCGACAACGCCGGCAAATTCACCAGCAAGGGGCGCATCACGCTCAGCTACGAGACCGATCCCGGCGCCAACGAACTCCGCGTGCAGGTCACCGACACCGGCTGTGGTGTCCCGCCCGAACGGCGCGAGGAGCTGTTCGGTCCGCTGTCCGGTCCCTCGTCCGAGTCGCGCGGCCTGAGCCTCGCGCTCTGCCGCATGATCGCCGGACACCTCGCGGGTTCGATACGCCTCGACGCAGGCTACACGCAAGGGGCCCGGTTCATCTTCACAATTCCCCTCAGGCCATGACCGGACGCATCCGACATACCCTCGCCGCAGCCGCCTTGCTGCTGCTGGCCCTGACAGCCAGACCGCACCCGTGCGCCGCACAGCCCCGGATACCCCGGGACGGAGATGATGCGTTCGGCGGAAACCCCGGAATGCATCTCTTCCTGCCCAGCCAGTTCATCGAGTCGATCCGCCGGGAGCGGCTGACCATGGCCCGCACGCGCAGCTACCGCGAGGACTACCGGAAAGCCGTCGAATGCGGCGACTATGCCCGGGCGCTCGCCTACGCCGATTCGCTGATCCGCCTGGCCGAACAACATCCCATTCCGGGCGTCAGTTTCACGGGAGGCTACCAGAAACGCGCCCGGATGCTCCACCTCCTGCACTGCGACGCCGAAGCCTGCGTGGCCTTCGAACGTGCCGTACAGGTGCAGGATTCGGTCATGCACCTGCAGCAAAGCCAGACGATGCGCGAAATGCAGGCTTCGTATGAACTGGACCGGCTGGAACTCGACAAGGCGCTGCTCTCCGCCCACCACCACAAGAAAGCGCTCATCTCGCTGGCCCTGCTGCTCGCGGCGATCGGAGCGGGAATCGCGTTCATCTACACCGGAAACCGCCGCACCCAGCGGCTTCAGCGCGAACTGCTGCAACAAATGCAGCATGTCCGCGAAAGCGAGGAAAAGAAGGCCGCCTTCATCAACTCGATGTGCCACGAGGTGCGCACGCCGCTGAACAGCATCGCCGGGTTCTCGGAACTGCTCTGCACCGAGGAGGTCCTGCCCGAAGCCCATGCGCAGTACTGCGAGATCATTCAGGAAAGCCGCCGCCAGCTGCGCTACCTGTTCGACGACCTGCTCGAGGTCTCTTACCTCGAGAACCTCACCGAACCGCTGCCGCACGACTATCTGGACATCTGCGCCCTGTGCCGCACACAGCTGCGGGTGATGAAGATCCGGTTTCCCAAGGCCGGTGTAATCTATGCCGACGGCATTCCCACAGAGCCTCTCGCCGCGCTTTCGAGCGAGAAATACCTCACGATCCTCATTGCGGCGCTGCTCGGCAATGCACACAAGTTCACCCGTCAGGGGCAGGTTCGTCTCGAATGCGGCCGGCAGGACGAAGAGCATTTCCACATCACCGTCACGGACACCGGGTGCGGCATCCCGCTCGCCCAATACGACTATGTCTTCGAGCGTTTCACCAAACTCGACACCTTCAGCCAGGGCAACGGACTGGGGTTGTACCTCTGCCGCCTGATCGTCCGCCACCTGGGCGGGGAGATCCATATCGACCCCGACTACACGGACGGCACGCGCGTGGTGGCGACCCTGCCGCGCAAATAAGGAGCACGAAAAAGAGGGACCGAAACGATTCGGTCCCTCTTTTTATCGGTCATTCAGACTGTCTACAAGGCAAAATAGGTCCGGGGACCCGACTCCCTGCTGCCTGCATAACTATAAGGCATCAACACCACTCCGGTATTCCCGACCGTGAAATGCGGAACCCCGTCCGACATCTTCTTTTCGAATCCGGCAAGCAGGGCCTTACGCGCTTCGGGCGTATCCAACGCCATGCCGGCAAAAGGTTCGGTGTTTTCATCGGCGGTAATCCGCTGCGCCAATGCCAGCGGGCCGTAGCTGAAAGCCACCCATTTCTTTCCGCCGACACCCGTCTGAATATCGGCCCGGAGCCGGTAGTCGAGCAGGATACGCATCCGGTCGCCCGGCTTCCAGGTCCTCTTGACCGAGACATATCCCCGTTTGTTGGTGGTGTATTCCACCTCCGCACCGTTTACCTCCACGCTTTTCAGCTGCGTGTTGACCGGCACCCGGAATTCGATGGCGTACTCCTTGTAGATATGGGGCTGGCGGGCCGTGTTCACCGCCACATTCACCTCGTTGCCCAGCGGATAATTGCCCGAAACAACCAGCTGTCCGCCGCCGAATTTGGTGTTGACCGTCACAACGGCCGGAGTCAGCATATTGAGCGAAAGGCAGTTGTCTATCTCTCCGGCGATATGGTCCGCCATCAGTTCCATCGCCCGCGGCGCACTCGAGTTGCAGCAGTGAATCTTATCCACATAAGGCGGGCGGCTCTGGTTGGGCGCAGTGTAGTAACAGCCGTCCACGCCATCCGTACACTGGTGTCCGAACAGGTCGTTGAAGGTGCACTTCTCGGCTTCGTCCATGAACTTGCGGACACCCGTCAGGTCGAAAAGCTGCAGGCAGAGCTGAATCCAGGTCACGTTGCTGCAATTCTCCACCACGATCTGCCGGGGCTCGAAAGCCGTCTCGTAAGCGAAACACTCCTTGTTGCCGTTGTACTCCGTAGCCCGGCTCCATACGCCGCCCGTCGTGAGCAGATGGTGTTTGCGAACACTCCCCCACGCCGCCTGCACGGCCTTGAGATACTGCGCATCGCCCGTCACCTGATAGAGGCGGAAATAGCCCAGCAGATTCGACAGCAGCTGGTAGACCTTGCCGTCGCCCGGTTTCACCACATCGGCCTCGGGTGTGAGCATCTCGCCCAGCAGGTGCAGCTTCGCATTGGCCTCGCTCACGGCCACGATACGCTTGGCAAAATCGAGGTAGCGCCGCTCGCCCGTCCGTTCGTAAAGCATCACGATGGATTCGAGCAGCGTCGTGGAGGACATTCCCGCCCGCGTGCCGTTTTCGGTCAGGTCGTTCTTGCCGTCACCGAACGTCGCTATCAGCAGATCGCCCATCCGGCGGCAGGCGTCGAGCACCCGTTCATCGGGGAAGAAAGACTCGTAGGTCAGCAATCCGTAGAGGTTATAGCGGTGTGTCCAGACATCCCACATATATTTCGTGCCGTCGTCGGGTTTGGCCACGAAGGTCGAAGCCGCATCGTAGGTTCCCAGATAGCCGTCCGGCAGCTGGGTGGCGATCAGGCGTTCCACGACGCTGTCCAGCGCCGCCTTGAGCTTCCTGTCGCCGGTATGGCGGTATGCCAGCGTCGCGGCATGGAGCCACTTGCCGACGTGTTCGCCCTGCCACGGATGCTTGCCGGGGCGCGACTCGAAGCCCTTGAGGATGAAATCCTCCCCGGCCACGTACCACAAGCGGTGGTTGCGCCACAAATCCACCCGTTCGCCGAACAGGCCGCCATCGTACTGCGTGAACATCGGCCACCAGCGGTCGGGGCAGACTTCGGCTTCGCGTTTGGCCGCAATACGGGCATCGAAATTCGGATTTTCGGGCATCATGCGTGCCCCGACCGATTCGCGCCATTCGTGAAGCATGCGTTTCAGCTCCTCGGCCTTTTCGGGCATCCGGGCGGCAAGGTCGTGCTTCTCGCCGATGTCCTTCGACAGGTCGTAGAGCTGCACGGTGCCGTTCTCATAATATTCGATCAGCTTGTAGTCCCCGTAACGGACCGCGCCGCCGGGACTCTGCAGGCCGTGGTTGCTGTAATGCGGGAAATGCCAGAAAATGGGACGGTCCTTCATCTTCTTCTTCCGGAGCAGCGGCGAAATGTCCACGCCCTCGGCCTTGCTGTCGCGGGGAAGCGGCGTCCCCGTCAGGCTGAGGAGCGTCGGATAGAAATCGACGCTGACCACCGGCTTGTCGCATTCGCCGGCCTTCGATCCGGGAGCCTTCATGACCATCGGCACGCGCAGGCCGCCCTCGTACATCCACCCTTTGCCGCCGCGCAGCGGAAGCATCGAACTGGAGTAGGCCGCATCGAGCTGTCCGGGCAGGATGACGCGGTTGGGACCGCCGTAATTGGCGGCCGACATACCGCCGTTGTCGGCGAAAAAGACGATCACCGTATTCTCATAGAGCCCCAGCTCCTTGAGTTTGGCTACGATACGCCCCATACTCTCGTCCATGCTCTCGACCATCGCCGCAAACTCCACGTTGTCCTGAATCTGCTTGATTTTCACCCGGCGGTGCGGCAGGGCCTTGTGAGGGGCATAGGTCGGATCGTCCAGGCAGCGCAGCAACTCCTCGGCCGATGCGGGATCGGGATCGTCGGGGTTTCCTTCCAGAATGAAGGGCGGCAGCTCCGACGGCGGCATCGACTGCAATTTCCTGCGGTATTTCTCCACCAGGTCCGCACGGCCCTGAATCGGATCGTGCACGGCAAAATGGGACATGAAGAGGAAAAACGGTTCGTTCCGGTTCGTCTCGATATAGCGGAGCGCCTCGTCCGTAAGACGGTCGGTGAGGTATTCGCCCTTTTCACCGTCGAAGCCGTTCATGCCGAACGGAGCCATGTAGCCGCGGGCGGGCCACCCTTTCAGGTAGCCGTGCGGGATGTGCATGTCGAAGCCGTGCTCCTCGGGCGTGGAGCCCGTTTCACCCAGATGCCACTTGCCGATGATGGCCGTATGGTAGCCGTTGTCGTGCAGTGTCTCGGCGATGGTCGGCACTCCGGCGGGAAGGTCCTGATTGACCTCCACGTTGCACAGCTGCTGGAAGGGGAACTCCCGGCGGCCGGGCAGCCAGTCGGTCATGTTGATCGTGGCCGGATAGCACCCCGTCAGGATGCTCGCACGGGCCGGCGAGGAGACGTGGCAGGTCGTGTAAGCATTGGTGAAACGCACGCCGTCACGTCCCAGCGCATCGATGTTGGGCGTCTCGTAGAAACGGCTGCCGAACGAGGCGATGTCGCTCCAGCCGAGGTCGTCCACCAGGAAGAAGATCACATTGGGCCGCTGCGGAGCGGCGGCCGCACGGCCTGAATCCTCGGAAGCCCCCTGTGTCCCGGCGGCAGAAGCGCTTCCTGCCGCGGAGATCACCGCGGCATTGAGCAGCAGCGCCCGGTTTACATAATTCTGAATTTTCATCGGTTTATCTGTTTTTGTCGATTCTGTATTGTTACGGTAATTCCCGCGGTTCGGTCAGGTAACGCACCTCGGAACAGGGATCATCGGAAAGCGTCGCGGCGAAAAGCACGACCTGCCGGTCGTCGGGCAGGCGCAGTTCCCGGGCTCCACGGGGTATCTCGAGGCACACCTTGTAGAGGTAGGTGAACACGTAGGCTTCATTGCGGTCCGCAGGGTTGTGACGGTGGGTTCCCACATGGGCCAGACGGCCCTGACGCATGTAGGAGGTGCCGTAATCGGCCCAGCCCCACTGTCCGTAATACCCGGAATAATAGGGCACCCGGATCGCGTGTTTCACCCCGTCGACCTCCACGACCGCATCGCGGTCACCCTCGGAAGAGGCCGCCAGCAGGTAGAGTTTGTCGTAACCGCCCGCAGGCAGGGCGATCGTCTGCCCGCTGCAACGAACGGCATTTCCGAAATCGGGCTCGCCGATGCGGAAACCGATACCGTCGGCCTCGACCCGGCGGGTCAGGAGTTCCCCGGAATAGGAGTTCCACAGCGAATCCATATTCGCCAGCGCACAGAAGGCGTCGGACGAGATCACCGCCGCATTGAACGGCAGCGTCACCTGTTTCTGCCTGTATTCCGGGGTCCGGACGGCAGGCGCCGCCAGCCGCACACGGTAGGTTTTCGGGGCATAACGGCCGACCGAAACCCGCAGTTCACGCCCGGCAAAATCCGCAGGACCGACAGGCTCCTCGATCCCGTTCACCTCCTCGGCGGAGACGATCTCCGCGGGGAATTCCAGCCGGGCCTGCCGCGCGGCGCCCGCGGTCTCATAGACGCGGACGACGTATCCGTCGCCGTCCTCGGCCTTCTTCACGGCTTTGACCGCCACACCTTCGTCCGACGATCCGACAAAGCCGTAACTGCGTCCCAGCACGCCGGCATGCCGGGGTGCGGAGAAGGTCAGCAACCGCTGGTTGAGCTGCTCGCCCTTGCGGACAATCTCCCCGGCGGCGTAATCGCCCGCGTGCCCCACGATCGAGTAGGTGAAACGGTGATGCCCGATGTCGAGCGCAGACTGGAACGGGAAATAATCGCCGTCGGCCGTCGGGGTGTGGAGCAGCGTCAGGCGCAGGTTGTCGTCGGAGGGTTTGTCCCAGCCGTATTTGCAGTCGTTGAGCACCGCGACGCCGTAACGACCGTCCGGCGCAGACATTCCGGCCCAATGCTGGGCGTAGACCTCGTACTGCGTCGGGGTATTGTTGCCCCGCTCGACCGTGCCGATGCCCAGGTCGTAGCGGGCCTTCGGGCTTTCGAAGCTCATCGGGAACTGCGCTTTGAGCAAGGTGCGCGGCGACCGCCAGTCAGCCTCCGTGCGGACATCGATGCGGTCGTCCGCGGCGCCGTCCGTAAGCGAAATATGCTGAACAAGCTCCGAAGCCCCGTAACGGCGCACCACGCGAAGCGTCGCCCGCAGCGGTCCGCACTCCTCGACGGTGATCTCGGCACGCTCTCCCACCCTTTCGGGCTGCCGGTCCACGACCTCCTTGAGAATCTCCCAGGCAGGCCAGCGGTCCGACTTGTTTTCCGGGAAAGCCACGAGGCCGAAGAATCCGCCTTTGCCGACCAGTTCCCGGCCGTGCCGCTTGTCCACGACCGACACGATGTCGCCCCATTCGTCGAGCGAAACGCGGTAAATCCGGTTTTCGACCGTCCGGCCGGAAGCCTTCAGCACACCGTCCGGAACCGCCCGGCGCACGGGACGCACGTCGTAAACGGCATATCCCACCGAAGGTACATCGGCGGCGAACAGCAGCCGCATACGCCCTTCGCGCACCGAAAGCACCTGCGCCGGGACGCGGCGGCCGTCGGGTCCGTAGACCGAAACGCCTTCCCAGCCCGCCGGCGCCGCCACTTCCGCCTCGGCAAGCGTGCGGCTGCGGTAAGCCGACGGGTTGTAGACCACGACGGGTTCCCCTTTGGTGCGCGTGTCGAGCAGCGATGCGACAGCCCCCGTGGCCGTCTGGGCGATGTCGGCAAAACGGCTTTGGGCGATCAGGTAGTCGTTCCACGTAAATTCGTAGGCACGGGGAATGCTCGTCCCGGTCAGGTCATCGTGGAACTGGTGCCAGATGAAGCGCCGCCACTCCTCGTTGAGCGCCTGTTTCGGATAGTCCAGCACCCCGAGGTGGTCGGCCATCACGCTGCTGCGCTCGGCGGCATCGGCCAGCTGTTCGCTGCGGCGGTTGAAGCGTTTGAGCTCCGAGTGGGCCGTATAGCAGCCCGTGCCGTGAACGTCCATCAGCAGCTCTCCGTCGTAAACGGGCAGTTCGGGGTGCTCCGAAAAGGGCAGGTAGTCCTTATACAACTGATCGGCCCGGGCCACGACCAGCTCCACGGGGCCGTCGCTCCCGAGATAACGGAACAGGTTGCGCACGGTGCGCGGCAGCGGAGAACCGCCCCGGTCGCCGCGCTTCTCGGTGGAACGGGTTCCGTAATAGCGGTAAGTCGTTCCGATCCCGCTCTCTTCGGCACGCCGGATCAGCTCCTCGCTCCGGGTCAGGTCGCCCGTAGGATTCCAGCCGTAACCGCCGCCGTCGAGCGCCGCCATGACCTGTGCACCGTCCACACCGCGCCACAGCCCGATCTGGAAGGGATATTTCCGGTCCCCGTAGAAAGGCCGCGTGCGCCAGCTGAGTTTCTGGGTCGAGAACCCGATCAGCCCGCAATGGGCGGCAATCGTAGGCAGCGTATATCCGAAGCCGAAACAGTCGGGCAGGAAAATATCGGTCGCCTTGCGTCCGAATTCCGATTTGAAGAACTCCTGTCCCAGCAGGACGTTCCGGAAGAAGGACTCCGCCGAAGGCACGTTCGGGTCCGTGGCGTCCCACGTACTGCCGGTCAGGTGCCAGCGCCCCTCGGCCACGTATTTTTTCAACCGCTCGTAACGCTCGGGATAGTACTCCTTGGCCCAGGCGTATTTGACGGCGCCCTCGAAATTGATGAGATAGTCGGGGTAATCCTCCAGCAGCCGGAAGTTCTGGTCCAGCGTGTTCAGCAGGAATTCGTCGATCGAGCGTTGTACGTCCCAGCGCCACTGGGTGTCGAAATGGGCATTCGACACGAGATAGGCGCGGTATTTCTTCCCGGCCGGCGGGGTCTGTCCCTGTCCCTGCGCCTGTCCCTGCGCCTGTCCCTGCGCCTGCGCCGTGCCTGCAAAAAGCAGCACGGCAGCAGCGCAAAGGAGGGGTTTCAATCCGTAATGTTTCATTTTATCTTGGGTCTGTTATCTTCGAAGACAATCGCGCGGTCGCGGAAGACCAGCGTATCGCACACCTCACACTTGTTGCCATCGGCCCGGTCGTAGGCATATTTCAGGTAGAGCACGTCGCGCTTGCGGGGTTTCTCGATGGTACCGCCCCACTCGGCATCGTTCTCCGCATACCGGCCATTTCCGGTGACATCGATGGCGGCGTTCTCCTGCGACGAAACGGTGATCTCGCCGTCGGTCACCGAGAGCCGCAGCGCGAACTCCTCCCCTTTGATCTGCCAGCCGCCCACGACGTCGCTCATCGAGACAGTCGTCAGGCTGACCGTTTCGTTCAGCTCCAGGTCGGCGGTGCGGTAGACGATCCGGTCGATCTCCTCGCCGGCGGGATTCTTCACGACCAGCGCACCGCGGCGCAGCCACTTGCCGTGGTAGGGATTGACATATTTCACCCCGAACAGGGTGTAGTTCTTCGGTGTGATCTCCCAATGAGCCGCCTCGTGCAGGTCGGGATTGGCCACGGCGGCCCGGCCCGAAAGGATCGAATCGACCCGGTCGGCTTCGGTGATGCGCATCGGAATCACGTAGACCCCCTTGTGGGCGTCGGGATCGTCGAAGAATTCGTCAGCGAGCTGCACCGTGATCAGGCCGTTGAGCTTGCCCTGGGGAATCTCAACGCTGCCGTCGGTCGAAAGTTTGTAATAGCGCGAAGGCAGGACCCGGATTTGTTCGTCGTTCTGATTGTAAAGGTTGTCGCTCACCAGCGACTCGTCCACTTCGTAATAGACCCGGCGCGAAACGTCGTTGTGGATGTAGACTCCGCCCAGCACGACGCCGATATTGAATTTGTGGGCCCGGTCCAGCGAGTTGTCGAGCACGTCGTTGCCCAGCGAAAGCGTCCGCACGGGATACTGAAACGGGAAACAGACCGTCTGATAGTCGAAATCCTCGTAGTCGAAGGGTTTGTTGTGGCAGGCGCTCAACAGCACGGCTGCCGACAGGAAAGCAAGTATCTTTTTCATTTTTCCGAGATTTATCAATTCCATCCGTCGTTCTGGACCAGCCCCTTCACCACATCGTCGTTGGGAATGGGCCCATAGATCATGTAGCGTTCGAAAACGCGCTCCTTGACATCGACAGCCGTCAGGCCGCCGTCGAAAGTTCCCCGCACCGCAGCGTTCATGGCATCGTAGTCCAGCCAGCGGCGCACGTCCCAGAAGCGGACCTGCTCGAAGCAGAGTTCCAGACGGCGCTCGTTGCGGATCAGCCGCTGCATGTCAGCCGGCGAGGTAATCGAAGCCAAATAGGCGTCGGGCTGGTCGAGACCGGCCGTTTCGCGCAGTTTCGCCATCACGTCCCGGGCCGAATAGGCATTCGGGCCCGTTCCGGTCGGTCCCCAGACCTCGTTGGCCGCTTCAGCATAGATCAGGAACGCCTCGGTAAAACGCATCAGCGTGTTGAAATGGATGGCCGGAACCACGTTGCCCGTCTCGAGGCTCACCGATTCGTTGGTGAACTTCCGCAGGTAATAGCCCGTACAGGTGGAATACTCCGTGCGGTTGATGCCGTTGCTGGGATGGTCGACCGTATTGATGACCGAGCCTTTGAATACCATTCCGTTGTAGATGACATACTGGGCCAGCCGGGGATCGCGCCCCTCGAAGGGATTCCGTTTGTCGAACCCGGAGCCGTCGGCATCGATCGGATAGCCCGACTTCATCGGGAAGGCGTCCACGAAATTCTGCGAAGGGCTCACACGTCCGCTGCCGTTGAGGCTGGGCGGGAACTGCGCCTTTTCGAGGTTGCTGCTGTTGGTGTAATCCTCCCGCCAGAGAATGTCCCGGTTGCCCTTGTCGAGGTAGAAGACCACGCGGTCCGGCGCCAGGTTGCCCAGGCCGCCGAAAGCGTCGATGACCTCGGCCGCAGATTCGGCCGCCTTCTCCCAAAGTGCGGGATCGTTCGTGGGGTTGAACGCCGGACTCGCGGCGAGCAGCCGTACACGGGCCCGCAACATCTTCATGGCCAGCCCCGAAATCCGGTTGGTATTGCGCGAACCGTAGACGACGTCGTAATCCTCCTTGTCGGGCGTACCGGCCGGAGCGTTCTCATAGCGGTCGGGCAGCAGTTGCAGCGCCCGTTCGATGTCCTTCTCGATCTTCCCGACACACTCCGCGAACGGAAGCCGCTGCAAACCGTCCTGTTCCTGCTTCGAGGAGATGAAGCGGTCCATGTAGGGCACGCCCAGCAGTTCGCCCGAAGCGGATCGGCCGGCATGCGCCTGCAGGATCAGCGAATGGTGGTAAGCCCGCAGCGCATAGGCCTCGCCCTTGAGCCGGTTGGGGAAATGTTCGGCCCGCCATTCGGAGGTATAGGACCATTTCACGTCGTCGACGATCTGGTCGAGGAAATAGTTGATGTAGGCGATCTGCGTATAGTTCCGCCACTGCGAAAAGGGATCGCTCGTCGAACGCCAGGCACCCATAGCGGCCAGCATATAACCGTTGGAGATGTTGTTCGAATGGGCATCGTCCACAGCCACCTCCGTATAGTTGAGCGTGGTGGGCAGGTTGTCGTAGGCCTTCAGCAGGATGCCTTCGGCCAGGACCGGATTCGCAATGACATCCTCGCGGGTGAGCACGTTGTCCTTACCCGGCTCGACAAAATCGGTGCATCCGGCCGCCGCACCCGCAAGGGCCGACAGGGCTATGATGGTCAGTTTTTTCAGTTTCATGGTGCTGAAGTTTAAAAATTAGCCTTAAATCCCAGAGCGAACCAGGTGCAGGCGGGTTCGGCCCCGATGTTCAACAACAGTCGCTCCTTCTCGGGAGCCAGCGTCAGCAGGTTGTTGGCCCGGAAATAGACGTTCGGGCTCTTCATGCCGATCTTGCGGGCGACGCGTTCGCTCAGGTGGTAGGTCAGCTGCACGACAGGAATCTTGAAGAACCCGGTGGCCGAGACCCAGAAGGTCGAATTCTGGAAATTGTGCACGTTGCCCGTGGTCGACAACCGGGGATAGGCAGCCGTCGAACGGGTGTCGACGCCGCGTTCGGGGTCATAGGCCCAACGTGATTTCATCAGGTAGGAGGGGTATTTCATCTCGCCGCTGACCTGGTAGTAGTCGCCCGAGAGAATCTGCGAACCGCCGGTCTGCGCACGCATCTGGGCATAGAGCGAGAAATTGCGCCAGCGCAGCGTCAGCGCGAGACGGTAATCGTAAGTGCTGCGCGAATCGCCGATCACCTTCTGGTCGCGGTCGTTGACCACGCCGTCGCCGTTCAGGTCGCGGTATTTCAGGTCGCCGGCCCGCACCGTGCCGAAGGAGGGTTTGGCAAGCGTCTTGTCGGCGGGATCGTTGATCCGGTCGATCTCCTCCTGCGTGTAGAATCCGTCGGCAACGTATCCCCACAAGGCGGAGAGGCTCTTGTCCGTCTTCTGGTTATATTCCAGTCCCGGGCCGTAATTCAGTTCGTCGATCTTCAGGTTTTTGGCGTTGTAATAGACCATACCGGCGTTGACCGACAGCGACCAGTCGGGATCGAAACGCTTGCTGTAAGCGAGCGAAATCTCGAAGCCGCGCCCTTCGGAGATACCGTAGTTGCGGCTCATGATGAAATCGCTGCCGCCGATGACGCCCATATACTCATTGACGGTCTGGGCCACCAGCCCCGTCTTGCGGCGCTGGAAATAGTTCACCTCGGCGTAGAGCGAGCGTTTCAGCAGGGCTATTTCGAAGCCGGCGTTCAGCTCATAGACGTCGGCGAACGTCAGATCGGGATTTCCCAGCACGACGGGCAGGAAATTGTTGCTGTTCGAACCGTCGTTGTAGGTATGCTTGTTGCCGATCTTGTAGGTATCGCGCGAGAGGTTGTAGTCGGTGGGGTCGGACTTGAGGTTGGCGAAGCTGGCCTTCACCTTCAGGAAATCGATGCCGCTGTTGCGCATGAAACGTTCCTCGGAGACAATCCAGCCCAGCGCATAGCTGCTGGCGACGCCCCAGCGGTGGTCGGCCGGCAGGAAGGGCGAAGCGATGGCCGCAACGCCCACCTCTGCAATATAGCGGTTCCGGTACATGTAATTCGCACGCAGGGCATAGTCCAGCTGTTTCTTGGAGTAGATCTGCCCCTGGGTCACGTAACTGCTCATGCGGTGCGTGGCCGTGACGTTCACATCGTGTTCGCCGCCGAAGACCCGGCTGTAATTGAGCACGTTGTACCAGGCGATCTTGCGGTTCATGTCCACCTTGCCGATGGACTGCGCCCCGACGAAATTGTTCTCGCCCTGCTTGGTCAGGTGAATCCGGTCCACGTCGCTCGTCGTGCTGATCTCGAACGAAGGGGTATAGACCGCATACTTGTTGGTCTGCGAAATCATGTAGACGTTGTTGTTGTCGATACCTCCGTACGTGCTGAACGTCAGGCCCGGCGTGATCCCTTTCAGGTCCACGTCGAAGCCGATGTTGACGTTCGCCGCCCGGTTCGTGAGCTTGTCGTAGCCGGCAAGCACCTTGTCGCCGTAGACGTTGGTCGTGTAGACATGATCGCCGGCGAGCAGGTATTTGCCGTCGATGAGCGATTTCTGCTGGCGGGCCTCCTCCACCAGATCCATATCTTCGGATGCGACACGGTCGACCGGAATCAGGAACGCGAACTGGTTGGGACGCCGTGTGGAGGCCATCGACCAGAAATCGCCCTTGGAAGCGTAGTTGCTATTGAGCACGACGGTCATGTCGACCTTGGCACGCAGGTAGTCGGTGATCTTCACGTCCACGTTGCCGCGGGCACGGAACGTATTGTCGCCCTCGTCGGCAGCTTCGCCCAGTTTCTGCAGCGACTTGTCGTAGTCGTAACCCAGCAGGAAATAGTACGACGCAATCCGGTTGCCGCCGCCCACTTCGACGGCCGCCTTGTGCGACTGCTTCACGTTACGCAGGAAATCGCTGTTGTAGAAATCCACGTCGGGGTACTGCACGGGGTCGAACCCGATCCGGGTATTCTGAATCGTCATCGCGTCGTAACGGTCCGTCAGTCCGTCGTTGCGGCGTGCCTCGTTATAGAGGGTCATGTAGTCGGCGGAACCCATGTAGTCGGGATATTTGATCGGACGCGCCAGCGAATACTCGTAACGCACGTTCAGGTAGTTCTTCAGCGGCGTACCGCGCTTGGTGCGGATGTTGATGACGCCCTGGCCGGTACCTCCGTAGAGAATCCGCGAAGAGGCATCCTTCAGCACGCTGATCGACTCGATTTCGTCGGGCGAGAGGTAATCGGCAAACGAAAGCCCTTCGTCGCCCTTCATCATGCCGTCGATCACGACCACGTTACCCGCATAGCGGATGTTGGCGGCGTCGAAAATACCGGTTCCGGAGGTCTGGAGATAGCTCAGCCAATCGTCGGCGTAGTAGGTGTCGCGGAGCTTGTCGACATTCACCTGATCCACGGCGCCGACGACGTTGCGGCGTTTGAGGGACACGAACGGCAGGTCTACTGCATCACCCGTTCCGGATTGGTAGGCACTGGCCGTAAGCGTTACGGGCCCTTTGTTGACGTCGGCGGCGGAGATCGTCATCGGTTCGTATCCGTCGGCCTCGATGAGCACCGTCTCCTGCGGCTCCGCCTTCACGGCAAAGGCTCCGGACCGGTCGCTCCGGGAAACGGTCTTGCCTTCGTTGGTGTAGATGAGGGCTCCGACGACCGGCAGCCCCTCCGTCCCGACGATTCTCGACGCGAGCGTGATCTGCGCCGGCTGCTGTTTCCGCTGCTTCCGCTGGGCCGAAGCCGACTGGAAAAGACCCGACGCCAGCAGGAGGAAACAGATGATTATAATCTTGATCTTCATAACTTTTCGCGTTAAATGTTAGTTCCAACCCGGATTCTGCGTAAAGCCTTCATACTGCTGCACATCGGTGCGTTTGAAGGGAAGCCAGTAGTGCTTCTGGTCGAATACGCCGTTGCAAACCACCTCTTTCCGGAAATACGTGTGCTGCTTGTCGAACACGCCCTTGTAGCGGATCTTGTATTCGGGCAGGTGCGCCACGTACCAGCGGCGGATGTCGTACCAGCGGTGTCCTTCGTAGGCCAGCTCCACGGAGCGCTCGTTCCAGATACGCTTGCGGAAGGTCTCGCGGTCGGCCGTGAATTTCGCAGCCACGTCGGGCAGCGATTCGCCGCCGTAGGTATAGAGTTCATAGGGCTTGGTGACATCCTCATCGGTCGGCAGTTTCACACGGCGGCGGACGATGTTCACGGCCTCGGCGGCGCTCAGGGGCGCCCACGAAGGAACGGCCGTCGGCGAAGGGCAGACTTCGTTGATCGCTTCGGCATAGATCAGGTACATCTCGGCGAGCCGGATAAAGGGAATGCCGAACTGGTAATTCGAGGTCTGTTTGTCGAACTTGTTGGCCTTGTAGGGAATGTATTTGCGAATCAGGTATCCGGTCAGCGATCCCGAGCCGGAATTCATGTCCTTGCCGTTACCGGCCCCCGAACCGCCCGCCGAATAGAGCTGCACATAGGCATCGGCCGCAGGTGAGATATTGCTCGTGGCCACCCACTTGACACCGTCGACCAGAATCGTCTGCAGCAGGCGCGGGTCGCGGCCGGCCCACGGATTCATGGGATCGTACCCGCTGTCGGGATCGTCGATCGGAAGACCCTTCTTCGTCTCGTACATATCCACCATGTTCTGCGTGGCGGCCGTCACCTGCCCCTTGCCCTCGAAACGCTGCGAGTTGTGGATGTTGCCGATACGCACCAGCTGGCTGTTGCCGCGGGCCGTGGTGAGCTTGAACCAGATATACTCCTTGGTGTAGACCTCGCGCTGTTCCGTCGTATTGTTGATGAAATTTTTGGAATAATCCTTCCAATCCACCAGTTTGTAAACACCCTGATCGGCCAGCTTGATGACCTCATAAGCGGCTTTGGCAGCCTCCTCGCACAGTTCGGGATCATATTCGGCCACGCCTTTCTCGATGCGGGTCGTGAGCGGACTGGCGGCGTAGAGATAGGCCCGCGCCTTGAGCGCAAGCGCCGCGCCCCGGGTCGCACGCCCCAGATAGGCGTCGGGAGCTTCGATACCCTGCTGGGTCTGGTTCCAGTCGACGGGCAGGCACTCCGCAGCCTCATTCAGGTCGCCGATAATACGCAGGAGCGTCTCCTTGAACGACAGCCGCGGAAAACGCATATCGTCGCTCGGTTCCAGGAACCGGTCGATGTAGGGAAGCCCTCCCCAGAGGCGGGCGAGTTCGAAATGGTACCAGGCCCGGAAGAAATGGAGCTGTCCCTTGATGAGCCGGACCTGCTCGTCGGTGGCACCCACCAGCAGGTGCAGGTTCTTGAAGCCCTGGTTGCAGATGCGAATCTGCTCCCAGCCGTTCCAGAAGCCGTAGTTGCCGCCGGACGAGGACTCGGTAATCATATTCTGCCACGTATTGGTCCATATCCACCAGTAATTACCCTGCGGAAAGGTCTGCGAAGCGATGAAATCCTTCGAGCCGTAGACATCGTCGCCCATATCGAGGCAGGCGCAGTTGGCCTGGTCGATATACCGCACGAGTTTCTTTCCGTAGAGGTTGTCGATGAATCCCGTAAAATTCCGGTAACTGCCGAAAATCTGCTCTTCGTCCAGGTCCGATTTCTGCGTCCGCTCCAGATAATCCTCGCAGGAAAAGAGCAGCGGGGCGGCAAGCAGCAGTAAAATTATCTTTTTCATAGTCCTTCTCCGTTAAAATTTGATGTTCACGCCGAACGTGTAGCGCTTCAGTTTGGGATACTGGGCGGAATGGCTCTCCTTGGCACGGGTGGCATTGGCCTCGCGGTCGTCGCTCATGTGGGAGTAGAGCCAGAGGTTGTTGCCGGCCAGGTAGAGGCGGATCGACTGGATGCCGGTCCTTTTGAGCTTCGGCCCGTTGAAGGTATAGCTCAGCTCGGCCGACTGCAGCCGCCACAGGGTGCCGTCCGCACGCTGGAGCTGCGACGCATAGAGCGAACGGTTCGAGTTCATGAACGAAATGTGGCGTATCGACCCGCTGTCGTTGTAACCGGGAATCCACATGTTCTCCCACGTATCGCGGTCGATGGCCGTCGAATAGGAGGGCGAGGGAAACTCCTCGTAGGTATTCTGACGCGAAACGTCGGTCTGGCCCACCAGCAGCGCCGAGAGCGAGAGGTTCTTCCAACCCACGAAGAGGTTGAGGGAGAACGAATAAAGCGGATAGTGGTTGTAATCGCAGGGGACATTGTCCTGACCGTCCACCACGCCGTCGCCGTTATAGTCCAGCAGGGCGTAGTTGCCCGGCACATAGCCGGTCATATTATCCACGCCCACATGGGTGTAGATGTCGTCCCAGCTCTGGATGATGCCCGTTCCGGGAATTCCCGTAGGCTGGTTGATCGGCTTGCCGGCCTTTTTCTGATAGTCGGGTGCCAGTTCGGGGTCTTCACGGAAAACGACCTCGTTTTTAGCATAGGAGACGGAGCCTCCGACCTGATACGACCAGTCCGTGCCGATGTTGCCGCGAACCGTGGTCTCCAGCTCCCAGCCGCTGTTCTTGGTCTCGCCGATGTTGGCCGAGACGGCGGCCGCACCGAACCAGGGCGGCACGGCCCGCTGGTCCCCGCTGATGAAGATATTGGTGCGGCGGCCCCAGTAGTAATCAAACCCGAGTTTCCAGATGCCGTTGAACAGCGTGGTTTCCAGGGCGACATCGTTCTTATAGGCGGTCTCCCACTGCGCGTCGGGGTTTCCGATCACCTTCACTTCGGCGCTCGAGAAATTCGGCACCTGTCCGATCGGGTAGCCGAAGACGCCTTCATTGTTCTTCCTGGCCCACTGGGTCGAATAGAGCCACTTGGCGATACCCTCGTCGCTGCCGACGATACCCCACGAATAGCGGACCTTCAGGAAATCGACGAATTTCACGTGTTCACGGAAAAATTTCTCGTTCGAGATGACCCAGCCGCCGGCCACCGAGGGGAAGAACCCGAATTTGTTGCCCGGGCCGAATTTCTCCGATCCGTTGTAGGCTCCGTTGGCCTCGAACAGGTAGCGGTTCTTGAATCCGTAGGTCACACGGGCCGCCCATTCTTCGCGGTAGGAGGCAAACGCGCTGCCCTTGGCATACTGCTGGCGTTTGAAAAGCAGCAGGCCCGTCACGTCGTGCCCCTCGCCGAAGGTGCGTTTGAAATTGAGCGAAACCTGATAGAGCTGATCCTGATAGACCTGCTTGTCGGCCGTCGAGGTGCTTACCTTCACCTGGTTGGGATAATAATCGAACCCGTACGTTGCGCTGTTGTAGGTTCCCGGATAGTTCCACGTAACGGCCCCCGTCCGCGGATCGACGTACTTGGTCAGCGCACGGTCGCCCGAAATGTCGGGGCCCGTAGAGGTGTAATAGTTGCGGAAATTGGCGATGGCATTGAGCGAAAGGCCCTTCACCAGCATCCCCAGGTCCTGCTTGAGTTTGAGCGAGGCGTTGGCATCGGTCCGCACCTCCACGTTCTGCCCCGAATAGTTGAGCACCTCGACGGTGTTTTCCGTATCGGTCTTGGCCTTGTCGTTACCGAAAGTGCCGTCCTCGTAACGGACCGGATATTCGTCGGGGGCCTTGCGCCATACGCCCTTCCACAACGTTGTGGCGTTGGCGCCCACGGTGCGCTCCTGCCCGACGACCACATCGATATCGGCACTGACCACCGTCGAAGGGGTTATCTGAAAATCGAAATTACTGCGCACGTTGATACGCTGGAAATCGTTCTTGGGAACATATCCCTGCCCGAAATCCCGGCCGCGGAGAATGTCTCCGTCATAGAGGTACGAGAGGAACCCGTAATATTTCACGAATTTGGTACCGCCGCTGATATCCACACCGGCCTTGTGCGACCACGCAAATTTCTTGAGCGTCTCGCTCTGCCAGTCCACATTGGGATAGAGATAGGGATCGGAGCCCGAACGGAATTTCTTCAGCTCGTTCATCGTCGTGATGTAGGACCACAGCTCGGGCTTGGCGCCCAGCGCATTTTCAACGGCGAAATTCCGCGCCACGCGGCCCTCGTAGGAGGAGAGCAGCGTCGGGATCTTCGAAATGGTCTTCAGCGTGGTATGGGCGTAGACGTTCAGGCTCATCTTGCCTTCGACGCCGCGCTTGGTCGTGATGAGGATGACGCCGTTACCGCCCCGCACGCCGTAAACGGCCGTAGCCGAGGCGTCCTTCAGCACCGACATCGACTCGATCTCGTTCACGTCCACATCCTCCATGCGGCGCTCGATACCGTCCACCAGAATCAGCGGCGCCGAACTGGTCCACGACGACATACCGCGGATGAGTATCTGCGCCTCCTCCTCGCCCGGCTTGCCGCTCGACGAAAGGGCTGTGAGTCCCGGAACCAGTCCGTTCAGGGCGCTCGAAAGCGACGTCATGCCGCCCGTGCTCTGGAGCTGTTCGCCCTTGACCTGGGTGATGGCGCCCACCACGCTCTCCTTTTTCTGCACGCCGTAACCGACCACCACGACCTGTTCGACATTGAGCGCCTCGGCCTGAAGCGTGACGTCGATGGTCTTCTGGGCATGCACGGCAATCGTCTGGTCGGTCATGCCGAGGTAGCTGAACCGCAGCGACTCGCCGCGCCTGACCTCGATCGTATAGGCGCCGAGCAGGTCCGTGGAGACGCCCCGCGTAGTACCGACCACAACCACTGATGCGCCGATAACCGGTTCTCCCGCGCTATCGGTAACTTTTCCGGTCACCTTGAACAGCTGCCCTTCCTGCGCCCCCGCCAACAACGGCAGGACCATCAGCAACGACAGAAAAGCGACACGTAAAGCTGCTTTTGTAAATTTTACCATGGTTCATTTATTTTTTGGTTTGTAGTTTCCGTGAAACACGCCGCCTCAGGTGTTGTGCGACCCGAACGGACGTTCGTCGTTGATCGAAGGCGCGATGTTCACCTCGCGCATGTATTTCCGGCGCAGCTGCATGAATTTCTCCACCAGTTCCGGATGTTTGGGAGCGATGTTCCGCTTCTCACCCGGGTCCTGGTCCAGGTCGAAAATCAGCAGTTCGACCCGTGACGTATCCTGCAGGTAAGGTGTCTGGGTATACCAGTCGCCCGGGACCTCGAAAATCGCCTTGTGGCGGCCTTTGCGCAGCGCCGCCAGCCGGCTGCCCCGGTAATAGGCGAATTCGTTGCGGGCGGACAGCTGCTTCCCGGTCAGCACCGGCATCAGGTTCACGCCGTCGATGGGACGGTCCCCGGGGACCTTCGCGCCGCACAGCGAAGCGATGGTCGGCAACAGGTCGAGCTGGGTGCCGATCTCCATGCAGACACTCCCGGCGGGAATATCTGCCGGAAGGCGGAAGATACCCGGCACGCGGAATCCGCCTTCCCAGCCGCTGCCCTTGCCGCCGCGCAGGTGGCCTGCGCTGCCGCCGTTGTTGGGCGTGAATTTGATGGCCGGGCCGTTGTCGCTGGTAAAAATCACCAGCGTATTCTCGTCCAATCCGTTCTCGCACAGGCATTTCATCACCTCGCCCACGCTCCAGTCGAGCTCCTCCACGGCATCGCCGTAGCGCCCGGCGCGGCTGGTGCGCTCGAACTGTTTCGAAGCCATGACCGGCAGGTGCGGATAGGCATGCGACAGGAACAGGAAGAAGGGTTCGCCGCGGTGTTCCCGGATATATTCCCGGGCCCGCTCGGTATACATCTGCGTCAGGTTGGGCCGGTCGGCATGCTCCTGGAGCACCGTCTCGTTCTCCATGAAAGGAAGCGTGCGGTAGTTGTTGGGCGAATAGAGACCGTAGAAATAGTCGAACCCGTTGTCGTCGGGCAGGTAGGGATGCGCATGGCCCTGATGCCACTTGCCGATGAGCGCCGTCGCATAACCCGCCTCGCGCATCACGTCGGCGAGAGTGACCTCCTCCTCGGGAAGCCCCCGCGGGGTATCGGGAAAGAGCACGCTCTCACGGTCGCCGTACATCCCCGAACGCACCGGGTAGCGGGCCGTGAGCAGCCCCGCCCGTGAAGGCGACGACACCGCCGCAGGCGCATAGAAAGAGTTCATCTTCACCCCTTCGGCCGCCAGCCGGTCGATGTTCGGGGTTCGGATGGTGGGATGGCCGTAACAGCTCAAATCACCGTAACCCATGTCGTCGACATAGATCAGGACGACGTTGGGACGCGGATCGCTCCGTTTGGGGAGGTCGGCGGCACGGCACGGCATACCGGCCTGCGCCGTACAGAGCAGCAGGCAGGATGAAACCGGAGTAAGCAAACTTGTATTCATATCGGTCGAAATTGTTGGTTTTCGTTCATAATCAGCGTTTCAGCCCGTGGCGCCACCCGAGGCGCGGGGTGGTAAAATTGCGGGTGACCACCACGCCCTGACCTGCACAGGAATCGGCCCAACGGACCATCCGGTCGATCAGGGCCCCGGCATCCTCGGCGGAACCTCCCGCCGCACGCAGCCGGCAAAGGGCGAATTCGTCGCGCAGGTACTCCAGCGACAGGGACAGACGCCGCAGGGCGCGGGAATGAGGGTCGTTCCCGCGTATTCTCCGGGCGAGTCCGGCGGCGGCCGCGTCGATTTCGGCGAGCCAGCCGTCGTATTCGGCAACGGTCTTGAGTGTCGTATTGGGGATGGCGGCCCCGCAGCGCGGGAGCCGTTCGAAGAGGTCGAGAACCTCACGTGCGAATGCCGCATGGCGGCCGTAACGCGCCTGCGTAAAGTCACACAGCAGCGAATCGACGTCGAGTGCCGGATTCGCGGCAACGCGTGCCAGCACGTAATGGTTGACCTCGTAGGCAGCCCAGTCGCCGGGCTCGCCGTAGATGCTCACGCCCGATGCGCCGTTGGCGGCGTACCACCTCACGTCGCCGGCAATGTAGTGCGGCAGGACCAGCGGAAGGCTCCGCCAGACGTATTTGCGATAGTAGGAATAGAGGTTGATCTGTCCGCCGAAACGGTCGCGCCACCGTCGGAAAGCCGTGGCGTACATCCGGTTCTTCGGAGTCGCCGCATCGTCGATCTGCGTCTCGAAACACTGGTCGATGGGACAGAAATCGACCATTACATCCGTTGAGAGGGTGTTTTCCCGGGCCGGATCGAGGTATGCCTCATAGGCGAGGCACTCCACACGAAGGTGCGGAAACTCCTCCCGCAGCGCTTCGGCCACGCGGTTGACCAGCCGGACATGCTTTTCCGAGTCGGGTCCGAGCGCCCGGCAGGCGTCACACCGGCACCATCTGGCACCGTCGGGCGGCCAGAAAGCAAAAGTATCGATTTCGGGATGCGCCCGCAGATAGCCCCTGACGGAGTCGATCAGGTACTCCACAGCCCGGGACTGCGACGTGCAGATCACGTAACGCGGTTCGCGGCGGCGTTCCCCCTGCTCGTCCATGCCGAACCATTCGGGGTGTGCGTCGTACAGGGCACCGCCGTCGGACGAAGCGTTCAGGAAATTCTGGTAGCCGTGGCCGCCGACCTCAAGCGTCATGCCGCGTTTGCGAAGCTCCGGCGTGAGGAAACCACGCATCTTATCCCACATCACGCGCCCCTTGCCCTGATAGTCGATCGGCACCACCAGCGTATTGTAACCCGCCTTGGGCATCCACTCCACCAGTTGACGGAGGTTTCGCTCATCGTGGGAAAGCCCCTCCTCGACGTAGATCTTGCGGTTGGGCAGCGCCGGCTTCACGACGACCCGTTCCGGCCCGGAGCAGACCACGGCCTTCGTCTCCGGAACCACCTCGGCCGCCCCTTCGTAAAAGTCGTAGCCGGGCGCCAGCCAACGGCATCCCAACCGCTCCAGCAGGCCGTAAACGGCACAAAGCAGGGCCCGGGGCGATTCACCCCAAAGCAGGATGTCGCCGCCGCTGACGGTTATGGAATAGCTATCTCCGGTCCCCGGATTCGCGAGGGGGGGGGGAATTTTGACCTTTGGAAATGCCGCCTGCCGCCAAAACGATCTTACCGGCAGCGGCCGGAGCGGCCATATCCGCGCCGCTCATCCGCGAAAGGTAGGTTTCGAGCTGTTCATACGCATAGACGGCGGTCGTATCCTGCGGCGCGAGGTTTTCGAGCGTAACGGCCATCCGGCCGTTGCTGGCAAGAACGACACGAACGGGTTCGTCGGCCGGAACGGCCGGCATACCGGGATCGGTCGATTCGCAGGAGGTCAGAGCGGCCGCATCGCAGAGCCGGTCGAACCAGGGGCACCTTCCACCCGTGGAACGGGCTCCGTAACCGGCGGGAAGCGCCCCAAGGGATGCCGTCAGCGGCTTTCCGGGTTCCCGTTCACGCCCCAAACGAAGGCGGCCTCCAAGCGGGCAGTAACAGTTGTCGCGGAGTTCGGTCCCGGCATCGGGCCGGTTGCGGCTGACCACCACGCTGTCTGCGGTTACGATCAGGTTGCGCCACACGGTATTGGCCGATGCCGTCTGCATGATGCGGAACACACCCTGCTCGTTCCCGTTGCGTTTGCGGCGGATAACCGTGTTGTGTTCGAAGAGGCAGTCCCGGCCCTGCCACAGCAGCGCGAACGACTGGTAATCGTCGCTGATGTTGTCGTAGACGTGCAGGCCGCCGTAATCCGGCGCCGTAACGACATCCTTGTAAGTCACTTCGAGGAAGCCCTGGTTCCCCTGCGAGAAATTGTGATGGATCGCAATAGCGTGCTTGGGCGCACGTCCGTCGTCGATCTCGATGGCACCGCCGTCGGCCCCCAGCGGGCCCGCGGTTTTCCAGACGATCGAAGCGTCCTCCGCCCGGTAGTTGCGGATGACATTGTAGCGCACCTCCTGGTGGTCGGCACCGAGCCAGATGGCAATCGGGCCCCAGCCCCACTGTTTGAGCACGCGCGTACAGTCGTGCAGGCGGTTCCCCTCGATGAGGGTATACTCCCCGTTACTCTTGATACCCACGCCGCAGTCGGTGAATTCGCAGCCGCGGATGACACAATGACGCGCCGAGGAATCGACCACAACGGCCCCCAACTGCCACATATCGGTGAAGGAACCGATACGATGCCGCTGCGGAATCTCCGCAAGCGTGTGCGCAAAGGCCAGCTCTCCGACGTGGAGATAGTCACCCCGCAGGCGGATGCAATTCCCGAAACCGGTCGTATCCGAATTGGTGAACAGGGGCGCGGGGAGTCGTTTGCGGCCATAACTCGTGAAACGGATCGGAGCCGCGGCGCTCCCCGATGCGCGGACCTCCAGACAGCCGTCGAACCGGCTGCCCCGGGCAAACGACACGACGTCGCCCGGCTGCAGGCTGCAGCGCGAGAGCCGTTCGAGCGTCCGCCAGGCGCGGCGCGGTGAAGTTCCGTCCTGCAGGTCGTCACCCGTCCGGGAATCGACCCAGAAAGTCCGGGGCGCGGCCATGCCGTTCCCGCCCGTCAGGCAACAGAATGCCAGGACGAGCAGGAACGGAAGAAGGCCGGTGCGGAGGACGCGATTAGGTTTCATCGGTTCGGAAATAGAGCGTGAGGAATCGGTTTACGGTCTTTCGGGATTATCGGTCAGCGTCGGGTAGGCTCCGGCGGAGAAAGTCCACACGGAAGCATCCCAGCCGGCAATAGGCGTCCCCGAGGTGAACCACGCGGCATCCTTCTGTTCGGACTGTCCGGCGACATCCACCGCCGGTGCCTTCTGGCCACGGCCCAGGCCGCCGATCATCCCCTTGTCCGCTTCATAATAACAGCCTTCGACCTCGGAGGTGTTCGATCCGCCGGACCCGGCAATAGCCGCATAGCGATTGGCGTCTGTTGCGAGATACTGCGTAAACTGGCCCGTATTGTAACAATTCTTTACGACAAAGCCTTTCGTATTGATGTTTCCTACGACACCTCCGGTATTTCCCGTCGAACCCTGAGCGACAACCTCGGCCCGGTTGTAACAATTCTCCACGGTACCCGTATTCATGCACCAGCCGACCACGCCGCCCGTCTGGCGGTAACCGTCGATGCGTCCCAGGTTGAAGCTCTCGCGGAGCGTCGCATCGCCCTGGAAACTGCCGACCACACCGCCGATGCGGACCACCGTGGTGCCGGTCTTGACCATTTCACCGTAGTTGGCACAGCGCACGATGTCGATATTGCCCATCGTCGTTCCCAGAATACCGCCCGAATTGCCCTGATAGGTGATCCTGGCATAGTTGCGGCAGTCCGCTATCTGCACACGGGCCTCTTCCGATGCGCCGTCCGCCTGTCCGGCGATACCGCCGACATTGTTCACGGCGCCCGAACCCTCGGCGACGATCTCGCCGCGGTTCACGCAGTTTTCGATCGTTATATTACCGCCGGCAACGATAGAGACGATACCTCCGATATTGCCCGGACCAGCCGCCGCCCCTTTCAGGGTCACAGAACTCTCGCAGCCGCTGACAAGGGTGAAATCGACGCAGCGGCTCACGATGCCGGCCACATATCCGGCCGTGCCCGTCGCCGTGCCGGAGACCTTCAGGTTCCGGATTTCGGCCCGGTGATCGGCGTCCGTACCGCCCACGTGGCGGAAGAGTGCATGCCCGCAGGTCACGCCGTCGAGGCTCTCCGCCCCGGAAGAGGCGATGGTAAGCCCCGTGACGTTCTTTCCGCCGCCGTCGTAGACGCCCGCGAACCGGCAGGCCGCCGAACCGATGCCGACCCAGTTGCTGAACTCCGACAGCGAAATATCGGCCGTCTGGAGGAAATAGAATCCGGCATAATCGTTGCCTTCGTTGACCGTCGCCGCAAGTCCCGACAGGTGTGCGGGTTTGGCAATCCGGATGGGGCGTTCGGCCGATTCGCCGCCGAACGACTCGAAGACGGCATACCAATGTTCCATCCCCGTGCAGACGCTCTCCTCACCGATGGTGAAACGCCCGCCGAGATAGATGGCGCTGCCGCCTTCGGGTGTCACGCTGACAAGGGTATATTCACCCGCCGGCAGCGCTTCGTCGTAGCTGATGGAGGTGTTCGAATCCATGACGGCGACGCTGCCCGAACGGGTCAGGTTCTCTCCGGAAGCCGGGGCGATCAGCAACGAGGCGTTACCCAGCGGCAGCGTTCCGTCCATGCCGACGATCGTCAGATTGTATTTGGCCGGGGCACGCAGCTGTGTGACGGTCAGTTCCCCGCAAAGTTCCGGATCGGTCGCGGAAACGACACGCAGCGTAGCCACACGCGCCTCCTCGGTCGTATTTTCAAGAATCGAGAACACAGCCTGCCCCGAACCGGCGAAGGATTCGGCCGGACTGACGACGGAAGCCCATCCCGGAGCACCGGAGACGATCTCCACCTCGGCCCGCCATTCGAGATTGGCCGTCACTTCGAGCGTGTAGGCCCCGACGGCATCCGACGGAAGATTGACCGTACCCGTGGGTTCGATCAGGATCGAAGGCGCCGCACCCAGCTGGGTGACGACGACTGCCGGAGCGGAAAATTCCCGCCCGCTGCGGGTCGAACGCCCCGTGACGGAGATCGATGTCGAACGGGAGTCGATCTCCCCGTTCTCCGAAAGGGAGAAAATAATGCGCCCGATACCCGTACCGCTGTCTTTCTCCAAAGTCAGCCAGTCCCGGTCGGCCTCGGGAACGGAAGCCGTCCACTCCACGTCGGAGGAGGCTTCGACCATCACGATGACGTTCACCGCCTCTGCGTTGTCCTTGTTCACCCGTTCCGCCAGGACGTTGAATTTCGAGGCGGCATCGTCCTCCGTGTCGTCGCAGCCCGTGAAGACTGCGCCCGCGGCGAGGACGAAAAGTAACATAATAAGCCTTTTCATAGCTGGTCAGTAGTTTTTAGGTTCGTTATTCAAACACCGGAGTCTCGAGGTTCGCCACTTCGAAATTCCCCGCCGACATCCAGTTGGCCGCCGTCAGGCGCGTGCCGTTGATCGTCACGTTGTCGAAGACGAAACCGTCGAATTTCTCTTTCGGATCGTTTCCGGTGATGTAATTCTTAAAGCCGATCTCGGTATTCATCCGCACGTTCCAGCCGCGCAGCGTGAGACCGTGGATCGGACACGGGCTGAACGGATGGGGCGAGATGCGGAAGACAAGCGGCACGGCCGTCTCGGTCACGAGGTCCTCGATGACCCAGTTGCGCAGGTAACCCGTCTTGCCCGCCTCGTATTTGTCCCCCACACAGCTCAGCACCCCGCGGTTGATCTCCGAGTTGTTCCATTCGGCATGCAGGATGTCCACGCGCCGGATGGCCACGTCGGCCGCCGTGGCACCGCCCCAGCTCATCTGGATGCAGCCGCCGTTGTTCAGCTGCCAAAGCACCATATCGCTGAAAGTGACGTTGTCGCGGTAGGCCTTGATATTGTCGTCGTTGGCCCAGACGAAGCAGTTGGAGACCGTGGAACCCGCGAATGCCGAAATACCGTCGCAGTTATAGGTCCAGGCACCGATGATTTTCGTCCAGCGGACCGTGTTGTTCATGCCGATGAGCCGCACGGAGAAATATTTGTTGTCGGCGAGGGTGATTCCCTCCACGGTGATGTTGTCACTGCCTCCCGTGGCCTCGATCATGTGCGACTCGCGATATTTCATACGCCCCTGCGACAACACGCCTCGGCCGAAAATCCGCACGCCGGGGCGTCCCTCCATGATAATCGAACCATAGACCCATGCCCCGCCCTCGAGGTAGATGTTCCGGATATTGGCAGGGACCTTATAAACGCCGATATCATGCACGCCGGGCCGGAAATAGAGCCCCGTCGCCGAGGCGGGAACAGCCTCCGCATCGGCTGCCGAGGCATGGTCGAGCACCGCATACCCGGCATCGTCCGGAGCGGGGGCATCCTCTTCCATCGGATCGGCGAAGAGCATCAGTCCGTTCTTATAGCCGTTGAAACCGACCTCCACCGAACATTGGCCGGGCTTCGTGAGCGTGAAACGCACCACATCGCCATCCACCGACGGCGTGATGCCGTAACGGGAAGGCAGCACCCTGACACCGCCGAAGAAGGGGACTTTCTGGCGGTCGAGCACCCGGACCTCGACCTCAACCCAGCCGTGGAACGAGAAATTCGCCCAGCTGATGCTCCGGTCCTTGAAAATCCCGAGCGGATAGGAATCGGTCGGCGTCATATCCATATAACCGGCCTGATAGACCGGGCAGGAGCTCTGAAACACGGGGACAGTCACCCGTTCGTCGCCCTGGATGAGCGTCACGGAGTAAATCGTCGAGCGCGGCACGCCGGGATAACCCTCCGGATCGTCATAGGCTGCCAGCCGCCATTCGGAAGCAGGAACATCCGGACCGTCCGGGCCGTCGGGACCCGTCGGGGTTTTGGTCTCGTCCTTCCCGCAGGCTCCGCCGAGTAACGAAAAGAGACAAATTGCAGTAAAAAAGTAGAGTTTTCTCATACCTATTCGATTTTTTCGTACTATCAATCTCCAGACACGAAATTTTATCGGGCCGCCGGCTTCACTTTCAGCGAACAGTCGTCGATGCGGAGCGCCATGCGCCGGTCCTCAGCACCCCGGAATCCGATCTCCACGACCAGCAGATCCTCGCCGCCGCTCGCCACGCCGAGTCCCACCCGGGTCCATTCAGGTTTATCCCCGAAGGTCACCGACGCCATCTCCCGGCCGTCGGGGGTCAGTACCCGCACGACGCCTTTTCCGCCGAAGCCCCCGCCCTCGGTCCGCACGAAGCAGCTCAGGCGGTATTCACGCCCCGGAGCTACCCGGACCAGCTGCCGCACCCCGGAGAACAGGCGCGTATTGGCCCGCGGATAGCCGCTGCGGAACCACGACCCGAGCAGGGCATTGCAGAAGCCTGTCCGGGCCCGGTTTTCGGCCACACCTTCGATACGGCCTACACGTTCCACGGGAAGGATATGGTTGTTTTTCAGATCCGAGAAGAAACTCCATGCGGGGTCGTCGTTCTCGAAACCGGGGTCGGTGAGCAGTTCCAGACGGTCCAGTTCCGCGGCCGTATAACGAGCTCCCGTAAGCGGACCGGGCGTCTTCGACGACAGGTATTCCGTGCGCCGCAGGTCCGCGCCGCGGGCCGGAACCACAATCCACTCCTCCCCGCCGCGCTCCTCGATCCGGCCCCCGAACGCGGGAATCACCTGCCGGGCCACGTCCAGCGTAAGGCCGACCAGGTCGTCGAAGGTCCGGGCAAAGTATTTGAACCGCCGGCGGCAGTCGAGCGCCGCAAGCAGCTCCCCGTCCACGGCCTTCATGCCGCGCGATGCGAGCAGCACGCCCGCCGCAATCGAGGCGTTGCAGTCCGAATCCTCGGAACCCTGCACGGCAATACGCATGGTCCGGTGCAGGTCGCCGCCGCCGTAGAGCAGCGCCATTACGCTCATCGCCGCCATCGATTTCGAATCGAGGTTGATCCCTTTCCGCACACCGCCGTAAGGCCATGCTATCCAGTTATTCTCCTCGTTCCACCAATACTTGTCCATGATGAGCTGCCACGTCCGTTTCCAATCGTCGGGATAGAGGCGGTGCCAGCGAACGACATCGCGCACGGCCTGAGCGAGCAGGCTCCGTTCGGGAATCGACCGCAGCGCCGCATCGACGATGCGGTGCAGGTCCTCCGTGAAAAAGGCCTCGCAGTACATCGCCCCGACGAACACCCCGCCGTAGAGACCGTCACCGTAGCAACGGTCGGAACCGAACGTCGCGGCGAAACGTACGGGAGCCGCCGGAAGCCCGGGGGCCGCGATGCCCGAATAATCGGCCCCGCAGGTATAGCCGCAGCCGTCCGATGTGGGTTTATAATGCGGATGGCCCAGATCGGGAGGGGCGATGCCGTCCCGCGTGACGAGCGCGTTGCGCCCGCCGTATTCGAACTGCAGGTTCTGCCGTTCGAGGCAGGCCAGCCGGGAGGTGATCTCCGGGCCGTATTCCCGGAGCAGTTCGAGCGAGAGCAGCGACAGGTAAAGGTCGTCCTGGTTGTACCCCTCGTTGACCATCTCCGGCCGCCAGGGCTGCATCATCGAATCGGGAACCAGCCGGTGGCTGTACCTGAATTCGGTGGTGATGCCCCACCCCACGCCGGCCATCTTCCCCAGCCATGCCGCGCGGACCTTGTCCGCATATTCGGACAGCGCGATACGCCGCTCCCGGGCAGCGCCCTGCGCAGGCAGGAGCGCCGCCAGAGAGAGGAGCATCGTAAGACAGAGTGCATACTTTTTCATCGCCGTCCCTCCATCGGGTTATTTCGTCGTATAGACCACCACGTCCTGCAGGACCACATTGGCCTCCGCAATCGGATTGAGCCACAGAATCGTCATCGTATGCTTGCCTTCCGGCAGGTCATAATTCCAGTAGATGTCGAATTTGCGGCTGGCAAAATCGGCCGGCATGCGCACGATCTCCTTGTTACCGTCGATGGTCACGGCCAGCTCCGCCACATAGTCCTTCGGGCAAAGGTCCTTTTTCGCATTGACCTTACCCCGGCAGACGATGGCCGAACCGTCGAAATCATACGTGTAGAGTTTCTTGAAATTCTTGTAGTTGACGCTCCGCTTTTCAACCAGCGACAACCCCTCGAAACTCTGCTCCAGACGCACGGGTTCGGGTTTCTGAACCTTGATAACCACCTTGTCGCCATCGACTTTGCCGCCGTTGCGTTCGATCATCTGCAGTGCGTGGTCGAGACTCATCCGGTAGACCTTGTTGAGCGAAATATCGGTATGGTCGAAATTCATATCCTCAACCTCGCGGATGTTCCTGAGCCACTTCTCGGAGATATTGCTGTAACCGAGCATCGTGCCCAATATACCGCCGGCCGTGGCGGGGTTGCAGTCGGAATCGGCTCCGCAGCGGGTCGAAATCTCCAGCGTGCGGTCCATGTCGCCGTCGCCGTAGAGCAGGCCCATCACGACATAGGCCGAGTTGAGCTTGGCGTCGATGTTGAACGGCGCCTTGGTGCCCTGCGGGCAGTTGATCTCATCGGCCCACTTGTCCTCGACGAGCTGCCACGTAGTTTTCCAATCCTTATTCTCGCCGCACCATGCGATCACGTCCTGCATGCACTTGTAGTAGTTGCTCCCGGCAGGGATCACCTTCAGGGCCTCCGTCACGACAGTATGGATGTCGTCATAGACGAATGCCGAAGCATAAAGGGCCGCCACATAGACGCCGCCGTACCAGCCGTCGCCGTAACACATAATGTGACCCACCTTGTCGCATATCTCCGAGGCCGAATTGACCATGCCCGGAGCCATCAGCCCCGCGAAATCGGCCTCGATCTGGAAATCGATGTCGTCGGCGTGGGGATTGTTTTTCCAATGGCCGCTCGCGGGAGCGGAAATCCCGTTGAGAATGTTGTAGCGTGCCGCCTGATTGGCGTGCCACAGTTTATAGCCCGCATAGGCGAAGGCATTGGCCAGGGAATCCACCGGCACGTCGAAGCCGTATTTGTCGAAGATATCGACGAACGTCAGGTCCATGTAAATATCGTCGTAGAGACCGCCTTCATTTTCGTAGTACCACTTGCAGTAGCCGTCGGGCCATACGATCTCCACGCTGTCGGGGATCATGCAGCCGTTATAGCGGAATTCGGTCGGGCCGCCGTAGGTGCAGCCGAAGGTCTGAGCGGCCCAGCCGCCCTTGATCTTGTCCTGAAGCTGCTCGCGGGTGAGCGTTTTGGTTGCCGCATCGGCACTGCAGGAGACTGCGGCCAGGATCGACGCTAAAAGCAGGACGGTCGTAATCAGTTTGATTTTCATGCGTATAAAGCGGGTTAAAGTTTTAGGATAGAATGATTTAGTTTCCGCCGGCGGCGATGATGAAGCCCAGGCCGGCGATGAAGAGCGCAAACATGGCCGCAAGCAGATAGCCGACCGATCGTCCGGCGCCCTTGAACTCCTTCCAGATGAAGACGCCCCAGACGGCGGCGATAAGCGGCGCACCCTGTCCCAGCGCATAGGAGATGGCGGCACCGGCTTTGCCGGCCGCGATGTAGCTGAAGGCCGTACCCAGGCACCAGACGGCACCTCCCAGCATACCCACCAGGTGAGTCGGGGTCGTACCCTTGAAATATTCCTTATAGGTGACGGGCGTTCCGACGAACGGACGCTTCATGACATAGGTGTTGAAGACGAAATTGCTCAGCAGCACCCCGATCGAGAAGATGAAGATCGCCGAATAAGGCGTAAGCATACCGACGGTCGGATTGCTGAAATTGTCGAGGTCCATCGCTGCAGCCACGAAACGGTAGAAGAAAGCCATCAGCACACCCGCCAGCACAGCCAGCAGAATCCCTTTGCGGTTGTCGCCGCCGCGCTCCCTGCCGGCATTCATCTTGCCGGAAGCGATGCCGTTGCAGATGATAGCCACCACGATCAGCGCCACGCCGAGGAAGAGAATCACCGGATCGCCCTTCGGCGCACCGATATAATTGACAATCACGCCGATCACCAGCGCCAGCCCGACGCCCAGCGGAAACGCCACGGCCAGACCTGCCAGCGACACCGAAGCCGAAAGCAGGATGTTCGACGCATTGAAGATGACGCCGCCGAGGATGACGCTGCCGATACCCTTCGGATCGGCCTGCGCGAGGTCTTCGAGGAAGGGACGGCCCTCGCTGCCGAAACTGCCCATCGTCAGGCCGATCAGGAGCGAAAAGAGCACCATGCCGATGACATAGTCCCAATAAAAGAGTTCATACCGCCAGGTCTTTCCGGCCAGCTTCTGGGTATTACCCCACGATCCCCAGCACAGCATCGTAACGAAGCAGAATACGACGGCCAGAGCGTAACTGTTAACGACAAACATAATTCAGAGGTTTTAAGTGATTTATTCGTTGGTTGGCATTCATTGCATCAGGGCATCGACCTCGCTGCGGGTCGGGATGGACGACTGGGCCCCCATGTGCATCACGGAGATCGAAGAGGCCAGCGTAGCGAACTCCAGGGCCGGGACGAGGTCCCTGCCTTCGGACAGGGCGACGCACAACGCCCCGTTGAACACATCGCCGGCGGCCGTCGTGTCCACGACCTCGACCCGCCGGGCCAGAACCCGGACGCACTGCGACGCATTCTTCAGCAGCGACCCCATCGACCCCATCGTAATCACCACGTTCTCCACGCCGGCGGCCAGCAGGATGTCGGCAGCCCGCTCGGCATCCTCCCAGCTCTCGACAGGAATGCCGGTCAGCAGCTGGCTTTCGGTGCGGTTGGGCGTAATCAGGTACAATTTGCGCATCAGCTCCGGGGAGAGCTTCGCCGCAGGGGCCGGATTGAGGATCACCTTTGCGCCCTCGGCGACGGCCACTTCGGCGGCGTACTCGACGGTCCCGATGGGTACCTCCAACTGCATGAGCACATATTTCGCCCGGCCGATGCGTTCCCGCACGGCGTCGATGTCGGTCCGGCTCAGAGCGCCGTTGGCCCCTGAAGCGACCACGATGCAGTTTTCGCCTTTACCGTCCACGGTAATCAGCGCCGTTCCCGAAGGAGCCTCCTCATCGACGAACACAAAGTCGGTATTCAGGTTATCCTTCGCATAGTTCTCGAGCGATTTCTCACCAAACAGGTCCCTGCCCACGCGAGCCACGAAAGTCGTCCGGCCGCCCAGCCGCGACGCCGCCACGGCCTGATTGGCCCCCTTGCCGCCGGCGGTCATCATAAAGACGCCGCCCAGTACGGTTTCGCCGGGTTCGGGAATACGCTGTGTTTTAATGACCAGGTCCGTATTGGAACTGCCTATTACTACGATTTCTTCCATTTTATATAAAGGTAAATTATGATTTTCAAATCGGGAACTATTTTCCCAGGTCTTCGCCACAAATTACGCAAACGCTTGTGCAAATAGGGAAAAAAGAGAGCGCTCTATCAAAAACGCACCTGCAAACAGGTTATCCGCGACCGAAAACCACACGGATTCCGTCGCCGGGATACAGCGGCATTGTCGCCGGTCGTCCAATCGATAGAGACCCCAAAAACGGGGAATAAACAACCCGAAACAGAGAATCCGGGCAAATCACAGCCGGAAAAGGCCGGACAGGAGCAGAGTTGGTTCATGGTTTAGGTCGGTAGTTGGTTTACGCAAGTCGTTACGCAAGCGTTTGTGCAAACTTAAATATATATTTTTGAAATAAAAAATTTTCAACCCGTTTTTTTTCAGTCCCGGACGGATTTTCAATTTTTATTTCTCCCGGATTTGTCGTACCTTGCATAAAATAGCAGATACATGCCATGGCAAACGAAACACTCGTCACCATTTCACAGAGAACCGGATTCTCGATCTCCACAATCTCCCGCGTACTGAGCGGGCAGGCCGAAAGGTACCGCATCAGCCCGGCAACGGTCCAACTCATCGAGGAGGAGGCCAAACGCTGCAACTATATCCCCAACCTGCTGGCCAAAGGACTGACGACCCGCCGGACGAACATCATCGGACTGCTCATCCCGAGCGTCGACAATCCCTATTTCGCCAATATCGCCAGCGTGGTCATCCGGCAGGCTAAGACACAGGGGTTCACGACAATGGTCGTCGACACGATGGAAAACGAGAAGAACGAACAGCAGGACGTGCTGTCGCTCATCTCGCGCAAGGTCGACGGCATCATCATCGTCCCCTGCGACCGGGACCCCGCCTTTCTGGAACGCATCAGCAAGCACAATATTCCCATCGTACTCATCGACCGCTATTTCGACGCCACGTCGCTCCCCTATGTCTGCACGGACAACTACCAGGGCGGCTATGAGGCGACGATGCACCTCATCGGCCTCGGACACGAACGAATCGCCTGTATTCAGGGCGTGCCCTATTCGATGCCCAACAAGGAGCGGGTAAGAGGTTACCGCGAGGCGCTGCGACAGAATAATCTGGAAAAAAACGCCCGCGTCTCGGGAGAGGATTTCTCGGTGCAGAACGGTTATCTGGAGACCAAACTGCTGCTCAACGGACCGTCGGCGCCCACGGCGATCTTCACGCTCAGCAACACGATCCTGCTGGGAGCCGTCAAAGCCATCCGCGAATCGGGGCTCCGCATTCCGCAGGACATATCGATCATCTCCTTCGACAACAACACCTACCTCGATTATCTCGATCCGGCCGTCACCCGCGTCAGCCAGCCGACCGAGGAGATCGGCATCCTCGCCGTCAAAATCCTGACGGAAAGCATCGCCGGCAACGAAGCGGGAGACGCCCAGATTCTGATTCCCCCGAAATTGATCGTCTGCAACTCGGTTTCCCGGCTGGCCGTTCACGAAAAATAGAACGCCGCCGAAGGTCGAATCGCGCTGACAAACCCGGGAAGGAGCTTGTTTGCCCGCATTTTGCATCGATCTCCTAAAATTAATTTGCAGTTCCTCCGAAATTTCGTACTTTTGCACCGTTTATTTAACGATGGTCTCGTAGCTCAGTTGGATAGAGCAGCAGCCTTCTAAGCTGCCGGCCGCGCGTTCGAGCCGCGCCGAGATCACACTGTCAACGGGTAGTTTTCACGCAGAATGAAGACTGCCCGTTGTTGTTTTCAAGTCAAAATCCCGGTGGGAAATGCAGACGGCCGACACGGCATTCGCCGTCCGAACCGCGGATTCGGGAGCGCAAAATGCGGATTTTTACAGCATTTATTTTGCCGGGCGGAATATTTTCCCTACATTTGCAGGCTTAAAAGCCCGAAGGGGTGAGCGTTTTAAATAACTTATAACAAAATTTTATAGCAAATGGCTGTTAAAATTCGTCTGGCACGTCATGGTAAGAAGGGTTATGCCTTCTATCACATCGTTGCCGCAGATAGCAGAGCGCCACGTGATGGTAAATTCATCGAGAAGTTGGGTACCTACAACCCCAACACGAATCCTGCTACGATTGATCTGAGCTTCGAGAAAGCCCTGGATTGGTTACAGAAAGGCGCACAACCTACGGACACTTGTCGGGCTATCCTCTCGTACAAGGGCGTAATGTACAAGAAACACCTGCTGGGCGGCGTCGCCAAGGGTGCGTTCACCGAGGCCGAGGCCGAAGCCCGCTTCAACAAGTGGCTCGAGGCCAAAGCCGGTAAGATCGAGGCCAAGGCCAACAAGCTGTCGACCGACGCCAAGTCGGCCGAGAAGGCTCGTCTCGCCGCTGAAGCCAAGATCAGGGAGGAGCGCGCTGCCGCTATCGCCGAGAAGAAGGCTGCCGCCGAGGCCGCTGCCCGCGAAGCAGCTGCTGAAGCCGCTGCCGAGACTGAGGAGGCTCCCGCCGAGGAGGCTGCTCCGGAAGCTCCCGCCGCCGAATAAGGCGCCGCGAGGAGAAGGAGGGGGCTTGCAGCAAGCGTTTCCTGCTCCGATAAAAAACGGTAAACTACCCCTTGGCGGTTTACCGTTTTTTTTGTATTTTTACACCGTAATTCACAATCGTATGACCGTTCCCGCTGGCAGAATCAACAAACTTTTCGGCACCGAGGGTGGCGTGATGCTCTCGCTCTACCCCGCTTTTCCCGACGATTTCACGACCGACACGCCGCTGCTGGTCACCATCGACGCGCTGGAGGTGCCGCTCTGGTGCGAGCGTTTCGAGCGCCGCGGACAGTCGGGAGCCACCGCCGCATTCGCTGATTTCGATACCGAGCGCCGCGTGCAGGAGCTTCTAGGACTGGAATTTCGCATCGGGATGGAGGAGGACGACGAGGAGGACGATGAGTTTTATCTCGAGGACCTGATCGGTTTCACGGTCGAAGCTGAAGAGACCGGGACGCCGGAGGTATTGATTGGAACGGTCACGGACTATTACGACAGCGACGCCAACCCACTGTTCGAACTGGAAATCGGCGGACGGCAGGTACTGGTCCCCGCCGCCGAGGAATTTATCGCACACATCGATTTCGAAGGCCGCCGGATGCATCTGGTGCTGCCCGAGGGGCTGATCGGACTGGAATAAGCATGAAAGGAAAACGGACGATACGGCGCACGCTGCTCCGATGGCGCATCGCGCTGGGCGGCATGGTCTGGTGGAAATTCGCCGTCCTGCTGTTCGCGGCCACATTCGCAGCCAAACTGGCCGCCCTGCTGCTGTTCGGACTCACGACGGAAATCGGAGCGGAGGACCTCGATCCCGGACGCGCCGGGCGCGTGGGCTGGTTCGTCGCCATCGTGGTCGCCCCGCTGCTGGAGACCCTGATCGCACAAGGACTGGTGATCTGGATCGTGCGCAAAGCCCTGCCCGGATCGTTCCTGTGGCCCGTGGTCTTTTCGGCGGTCGTATTCGGCGGCGGACACCAGGCGAGTCCCCTCTATCTGGTCTGTATGCTGCTGGTCGGCGCGGTCTGGGCCTTCGGCTACCTGAGCCGTCTCGATCGAAAAGGCTTCGCACAGGCATTCTGGCTCGTTTTTTTCGTACACGCACTGAACAACGCATTGGCTTTTCTGATATAATATGGCACGGGTAGTAATCGGACTTTCGGGCGGCGTCGATTCGTCGGTGGCAGCCTGGCTGCTGAAACAGCAGGGACACGAAGTCATCGGTCTGTTCATGATCAACTGGCACGACACCACGGGAACGCTCGAGGGCGACTGTCCGTGGCACGACGACCGGGTTTTCGCCGAACTGGTGGCCAAGAAACTCGACATCGCCCTGCACGTGGTGGACCTCTCGGACGAATACCGCGCACGCGTTGTCGAGTATATGTTCGCGGAGTACGAGCGGGGCCGGACGCCCAACCCCGACGTGCTGTGCAACCGCGAAATCAAATTCGACGTTTTCCTGCGCGAGGCCCTGAAACTCGGGGCCGACTACGTCGCCACGGGCCACTACTGCCGCAAGGCGGAAGAGGTGCTGCCCGACGGCCGCAGGGTTTACAAATTGCTGGCCGGAAGCGATCCCAACAAGGACCAGAGCTATTTTCTCTGCCAGCTCTCGCAGGAACAGCTGCGCTACGCGCTGTTCCCCGTCGGGGATTTGCTGAAGCCCGAGGTGCGGCGCATCGCCGCCGAGCAGCAGCTGGCCACGGCCAAACGCAAGGATTCGCAGGGCATCTGCTTCGTGGGGAAAGTCGATCTGCCGACGTTTCTCCAGCAGAAGCTCGCCCGCAAAAAGGGCAATGTACACGAAATACTCCCCGCATGGCCGAAATTCCGCCGCGAGGCCGCACCCGCCGACGGATCGGAACCGTCGGACGAGCAGCTGGCCGCGCTGGCCGCTCCGTGGCATTACACCGTGCGCGACGGCAAGAAGATCGGCGAGCACAACGGTGCGCATTTTTACACCGTCGGCCAGCGCAAGGGACTCGGCATCGGGGGACGCAAGGAGTCGCTGTTCATACTCGCGACGGACGTGGCGCAGAACGTGATCTATGTCGGCGAGGGCGACGCACACCCGGGGCTGTGGCGTCCGGCGCTGTACATCGCCTCCGGAGACATCCACTGGGTCAATCCCTCACGGGAGATGACGCCCGCCCAAAGCGCCCGGTTTTCCGTGCGCATCCGCTACCGTCAACCCTTGCAGGGAGCAACGCTTTACATGCGTCCGAAAGGATTGTACATTCTCTTCGACGAGCCCCAGCGAGGCATCACCCCGGGGCAGTTCGCTGCATGGTATGACGGCGATGAGCTGGTCGGCTCGGGAGTTATTTCGGAGTAACGTACCTTTTGATGCCAAAAGGTACCCAAAACCACCGGCGTAAGACGCCGGATTTAGGGGCTGCGGCAGCATTTTGCATATCAAAACCTGATTTCCGCTACCATCGGTGGACGCCGCGAAACACGGCGAATAATTTCTGCGCTTAGTTATAACTAAGTATCGATTATGTATACACAATCGACAGCAATGGCATGTTTTTTAGCTTTACACAACCAAAAACATGCTTGTGATTTACCCCATCGACCAATACGTTATAGACGCCATTCGCAAGGAGAGGAAACGCCAAAACGTCTCCCAATCAATGCTTGCCTTTGGGATCGGGGTATCGAAAAGTTTTATCGGGCAGGCTGAAAGCCCGAAATGCGACATCAAATACAGTCCGAATCACATCAACGAAATCGCCAAATTCCTGGGCTGTTCGCCCCGCGATTTCATGCCCGAAAAACCGCTGTAATCCGAAAGAGGTATGCGGTGGCTGCTGTCGATTCTCAATTCTTCATTCCTAATTCTCAGCTGTTTCTGTGCCGCGGCGCAAAAACCCGTCGGCGTCGCCTACTACGACGTGGACCGGATTTACGACACCATTCCCGCCCTCTTCTACGACGATTCCGACTACACGCCCGAAGGCCGCCTCGGATGGACCTCGGAGCGTTACACGCGCAAGATTCGCAACACGGCCGCCGTCATCGACTCGATGGGGCTTGAAATCGTGGCCCTGTGGGGCGTGGAGAACGAGCAGGTCGTGCGTGACCTCTCGGCGGCCTGCCGGGGCTACTACTCCTACCTCCACCGCACACTCAACTCGCTCGACGGAATGGATTTTGCGCTGCTCTACTACGGAGACCTCTTCTACCCCACCTACGACGAATCGGGCCGCGGCTACCTCTATGTCGAGGGCGAACTGGGCCGCGACACCGTGGGGCTGGTGCTGTGCTCCGACCCGCGCACGGCCCGGTGGCTCATCGGCGACCTGCGCGAAGAACGCCCGCACGCGAAACTGCTCGTTTTGGGCCGCACAGGATCATTTTTCACAACCGGTTCGGGGCTCCGCGACAGGACCCTGCGGGCCGAAAAAGCCGGCCGCGGCAACGTCCGGAGCGCCCGAAAATGGCAGATGCGCGACCGTATCTGGGCCGACACGGCGCTGAAAACCTCCGAAGGCGAGGTTTTTGCACGCCGCTATCTGGTTGACCAAAAGACCGGTAACCCACTCACAACCTACTCCCGAGGGGTCTATCGGGGCGGTTACGGATATTCGCTCCCGGTGTTTGTATACATCCGGTAGATTTTTTTTGGAATTTTCGAAAAGTTTTCGTATTTTCGCAATCCCTTGAACGAAAATAAAAATTCGGGTTGCGGTCGCGGCGGCGTTACCGCTATTTTTCGGTTCGGAGGGAACAGGTTCGAAAAAAATTTATATGCACATACCAATTAAAAAAGATCAAAAAACTATGGCAGACGTAAAACGGGTCTACACCTTCGGAAACAAAGAGGCCGAAGGAAACGGCAAAATGCGTGAACTGCTCGGCGGCAAGGGTGCCAACCTTGCGGAGATGAACCTCATCGGCATCCCCGTCCCCCCGGGATTCACCATCACCACGGAAGTGTGTGCGGAGTACTACAAGCACGGCAAAGAGGCCGTCATCAAGGCGCTCCGCCCCGAAGTCGAGAAGGCGATGAAGAACATCGAGAACCTGACCGGCATGAAATTCGGCGACAAGGAGATGCCGCTGCTCGTTTCCGTCCGCTCCGGAGCCCGCGCCTCGATGCCCGGCATGATGGACACCATCCTCAACCTGGGTATGAACGACCAGGCCGTGGAGGCCGTGGCCAAACGCACGGGCAACCCGCGTTTCGCCTGGGACTCGTACCGCCGTTTCGTACAGATGTACGGCGACGTGGTGCTGGGCATGAAGCCCGTTTCGAAGGAGGACCACGACCCGTTCGAGGTCATCATCGAGGAACAGAAGGAGAAGAAGGGCGTGCAGAACGACACCGACCTGACGACCGACGACCTGAAGGAGCTGGTGAAGAATTTCAAGGCCGCCGTGAAGAAGCAGACCGGCGAGGATTTCCCGGCAAGTCCGTGGGACCAGCTCTGGGGAGCCATCTGCGCCGTGTTCGGATCGTGGATGAACGACCGCGCCATCCTCTACCGCAAGCTCAACAACATCCCCGCCGAGTGGGGCACGGCCGTATCGGTACAGGCCATGGTATTCGGCAACATGGGTTCGAACTCCGCAACGGGCGTGGCCTTCTCGCGCGACGCCGCGACGGGTGAGAACCTCTTCAACGGCGAGTACCTCATCAACGCCCAGGGCGAGGACGTGGTAGCCGGCATCCGCACTCCGCAGCAGATCACCATCGAGGGTTCGAAGCGCTGGGCCGTGGCCCAGAAGGTCTCGGAAGAGGACCGCAGGACGAAATTCCCCTCGCTCGAGGAGGTCATGCCCGAGGTTTACAAGGAGCTGTTCGAGATTCAGCACCACCTGGAGCAGTATTTCACCGATATGCAGGACATCGAGTTCACGATTCAGGACGGCAAGCTCTGGATGTTGCAGTGCCGCAGCGGCAAGCGCACGGGCGCCGCGATGGTGAAGATCGCCATGGATATGCTGCGCGAGGGTCTGATCGACGAGAAGACCGCCGTACTCCGCTGCGAGCCCGCAAAGCTCGACGAGCTGCTCCACCCGGTCTTCGACAAGAAGGCCATTTCCAACGCGCAGGTCATCACCAAGGGTCTGCCCGCATCGCCGGGCGCCGCAACGGGTCCCGTCGTGTTCTTTGCCGAGGATGCCGAGAAGGTGCTGGAGAAAACCGGCCAGAAGGCCATCCTGGTGCGTATCGAGACCTCGCCCGAGGACCTCAAGGGTATGCTCGACGCAGCAGGTATCCTCACGGCCCGCGGCGGTATGACCTCGCACGCGGCCGTCGTGGCCCGCGGCATGGGCAAGTGCTGCGTGTCGGGCGCCGGCGAACTGCAGATCGACTACAAGACCCGCACGATCAAGGTGAACGGCTTCACGGTGAAGGAGGGCGACTGGATTTCGCTCAACGGCTCGACAGGTGAGGTTTACCTCGGCCAGGTAGCCACCGAGGCCGCCGGCGTAAGCGGCGATTTCGGTCAGCTGATGGACCTCGCAGGCAAATACTCCGTCATGAAGGTCCGCGCCAACGCCGACACCCCGAAAGACGCCGCGCAGGCATTCTCGTTCGGCGCCGAGGGCATCGGCCTCTGCCGCACGGAGCACATGTTCTTCGAGGGCGACCGCATCAAGGCTTTCCGCGAGATGATCCTCGCCGACGACGAAGCCGGACGCCGCGTGGCGCTGGCCAAGCTGCTGCCCATCCAGCGCGGAGATTTCGAAGGTCTGTTCAAGGCCATGAACGGATTCCCCGTGACGGTCCGCCTGCTCGATCCCCCGCTGCACGAGTTCGTGCCTCACGATGAGAAGGGACAGAAGGAGATGGCCGCCGAGATGGGCGTGCCCCTCCAGAAGATCGTCGCCAAAGTCGAATCGCTGGCCGAGTTCAACCCCATGCTGGGACACCGCGGCTGCCGTCTGGGCAACACCTATCCCGAAATCACCGAGATGCAGGCCCGCGCCATCATCGAGGCTGCCATGAACGTCAAGGCTTCGGGCATGCCCGTGCACGTGGAGATCATGGTGCCGCTGGTGGGCAACCACAAGGAGCTGCGCTACCAGAAGAGCATCATCGACGCGACGGCCGAGCAGGTATTCTCGGAGCGCAACGACAAGATCGACTACCTGGTCGGCACGATGATCGAGGTTCCGCGTGCCGCCGTGACGGCTAACCAGATCGCCGAGGTCGCCGAGTTCTTCTCGTTCGGCACGAACGACCTGACGCAGATGACCCTCGGATTCTCGCGCGACGACATCGGCAAATTCCTGCCCGTCTATCTGGAGAAAGGCATCCTGAAGAACGATCCGTTCCAGATCCTCGACCAGAACGGCGTAGGCCAGCTGATCCGCGAAGCCGTTTTCAAAGGCCGCGGCAAGCGTCCGACGCTCAAGTGCGGCATCTGCGGCGAGCACGGAGGCGAGCCTTCGTCGGTGGAATTCTGCCACTACGCAGGTCTGAACTACGTGAGCTGCTCGCCCTTCCGCGTGCCCATCGCACGCCTGGCAGCCGCACACGCAGCGCTCAACCAGAAATAACGGTTTCCGCGCCGGAAACGGCCCGGAACAAGCCCCGGAGGCCCGCAGCAATGATGCTACGGGCCTCTTTTCGTCGGCAAAACACTCCGGTTCGTTGAATTTGTTTGGCCATAACCGGAAATTTCCTTATATTTGTTTGGCAAACAGTTTGAATAACGTTTATTCAATATAAAAAACGGAAACATGAAAAAGATTTTATTTACGGCAATCGTCGCATTGTTCGCAGTATCGGCAGTGTCGGCGCAGGACAAAGGCAACTGGGCGCTGGGCCCCCGCATGAACATCTACACCAACACGGGTGACGCCGTGGTAGGTTTGGGAGCATTCGGCCGTTACAGCATCTCGGACAACTGGCGGATCGAACCGTCGCTGATGGCTCTGCTGCACAGCGGTTGCTCGATCGACATCAGCGTCGATGCCCAGTATCTCTTCCACCTGGGCGAAGGCTGGAGCGTTTATCCCGCAGTGGGTTTCACGGCCAACGACATCGGCAAATGGGCCGCAGGCCTGAACATCGGCGGCGGTTTCGATTTCGAGGTGGCCCGCAACTGGGACCTCTCGGCCGGTCTGAAATGGCAGCCCATGTTCGACGACTGGCGCAAGAATCCCGTGGTCATCAGCATCGGCGCGGCTTACAAGTTCTAAGCCGGATACCGGATAAAAAACGAAATCCCGGAAACCATCGCAGGTTTCCGGGATTTATTTTGCCAGCAGGCGCTCAGCGCTTTTCGTTCACGTATATCATCTCGAATATCTTATACCCGACCGGTGCATAACTGCGCCACGCCGAACGCTTGACCCGATAGACATAAGGCCGTCCCCCGGCATAGAGCGTCACTTCGGGTTCGGCCTGCTCGTCGAAGAATCCGCAGAGCTGCGAACCGTCGGCGTCGAAGGTATAGCGGTGTTTCCACCCCTTCTTCTCGGGTTCGAGGTAGAGCTTCTCCACAGGTCCCGCCAGCACCGTCCGTCCCGCTGCGAAACGCACCGAATCGGCCGGAACGGCCTGCGCCATGCGGCACGTGAAATTGATCGTCGCACGGCCGCCGCGGTGCTCCTTGTAAGTGATGTCGAAGGTCAGGTCGCCCGTCTCCCGGCTTTCGAACAGCGTCACCGGGAAGGTGTGGTAGATCACTCCGTCCGCCTCGGCCTTCGAGACGTAATGGCTGCGGATGTTCTGCGCCGAAACGGCCAGCGCGGCCCCGGCGATGCAGAACGTCGTCAGCAGCAGGCGCTTAGTCACCGTAAACGATAATCGTGTAAATCGTGTAGACCCCTACATAGGACTTGGCCTGGTAGTCCACATGGTGGATGCGGGTGATGCCGGCCTCGCGGGCTGCGGCCTGGATGCTCGCATCGCCCAGAGCGACAATGCCCACATAGCCTTTGGCCTCGGCGGTGCCGACCTTGCTCGATCCGGCGTTGCCCGTTACGGCCAGTCCGTCTTTCACATCGGTGTAGATACCGCCCACGAGCGGAGACTTGACGCATCCGACGAACATCATGGCCGCGAATGCCAGCGCAAAGATCTTTTTCATAAACACATTATTTGGTTTTGTAGGCGCAGCGGAATTTCCCCTTCGCCAAATTCAACAGTTTTCCCTTGAGCAGCTGACGGCGCAGCGGAGCGATGCGGTCGGTGAAGACCACGCCCTCGATATGGTCGTATTCGTGCTGGATGACCCACGCCTTAAGCCCCGTGAACTCCTCGTCGTGTTCGACGAAATCGGTATCCAGGTAACGCATGCGGATCGCCAGCGACCGCGACACGTCGGCATGGATGCCGGGGAACGAGAGGCATCCCTCGTTGTAGGTCTTCTTCTCCTCGGAATAGGCGTAAATCTCGGGATTGATGAAGGCACGCTTGTAGTCGGCGCACGCGGGGTCCTCTTCGCCCCACGGCGTGCAGTCGACGATGAACAGGCGGATGTCCTTGCCGATCTGGGGAGCGGCAAGACCGACGCCTTCGGCCTCTCCGAGCGTGAGGAACATGTCCTCGACGAGTTTTTTCACTTCGGGATAATCGGGTGCGATCGGTTCGCATTTGCGGCGAAGCACCTCATCGCCATAAATTACAATCGGATAGATCATTTGTTAAATTCCATATAGCTTTGTAAAATGATGGTGGCGGAAATCTTGTCCACCAACGCCTTGTCGCGGCGGGCCATCTTGCCGATGCCGCTTTCGAGCATCGTGCGGTGGGCCATCACCGAGGTAAAGCGCTCGTCGTGGAAAACCACCTCCTTGTCGGGCCACGCCCGGCGCAGACGCCCGGCCAGCGGCTCGATGAACCGCCACGTCTCCGACGGCGTGCCGTCCATCCGCGCGGGCTTCCCCACAACTATCGTACTAACGTCCTCCCGGGCGAAATATTTTGCCAGCCACGCCTCCAGCTCTTTCGTCGGGACCGTCTCCAGCCCTCCGGCAATCAGGCGCAGGGGATCGCTCACGGCGATTCCCGTGCGCTTCGTGCCGTAATCTATGGCAAGGATGCGGCCCAAATCAGAGATTCAGCGACTTGAACAACTTGCGGTAGGAGCACTCCTCCCCGACCAGCGACGGCAGCTCCTCGATTTTGATGCGCTCCTGCTGCATCGTGTCGCGGTGACGGACCGTCACGGTGCCGTCTTCCAGCGTCTGGCCGTCGACCGTCACGCAGAAAGGCGTGCCGATGGCGTCCTGCCGGCGGTAACGCTTGCCGACCGAATCCTTTTCGTCGTAAACGACGTTGTAATCGTATTTCAAGAGGTCCACGATCTTCTGCGCCACCTCGGGCATGCCGTCCTTTTTGACCAGCGGCAGCACGGCCGCCTTGATCGGAGCCAGTGCAGGCGGGAATTTCAGCACCACACGCGTGTCGCCGCCCTCCAACGCCTCTTCGGTATAGGCCGCCGACATCACCTGCAGGAACATACGGTCCACACCGATCGAGGTCTCGACCACATAGGGAACGTAGCTTTCGCCCGTCTCGGGGTCGAAATACTGCAGTTTTTTGCCCGAGAGTTTCTGGTGGCTGCCCAGGTCGAAATCCGTCCGCGAGTGAATGCCCTCGACCTCCTTGAAGCCGAACGGGAAATTGTACTCGATGTCCGTGGCGGCGTTGGCATAGTGGGCCAGTTTGTCGTGGTCGTGGAAGCGGTAGTTGTCGTCGCCGAATCCCAGCGCACGGTGCCAGGCCATGCGGGTGTTCTTCCACTCGTTCCACCACCCCATTTCGGTGCCCGGGCGCACGAAGAACTGCATCTCCATCTGCTCGAACTCACGCATGCGGAAGATGAACTGACGGGCCACGATCTCGTTGCGGAAAGCCTTGCCGATCTGCGCGATGCCGAACGGAATCTTCATGCGGCCGGTTTTCTGGACGTTCAGGAAATTGACAAAGATACCCTGAGCCGTCTCGGGACGCAGGTAAATCGTGTTGGCGCCCTCGGAGGTCGAACCCATCTGGGTCGAAAACATCAGGTTGAACTGCCGCACGTCGGTCCAGTTGCGGGTACCCGAAATCGGGCAGGCAATCTCGCAGTCGACGATGATCTGGCGCAACTCCCCGAGGTCGTTGGCGTTCAGCGCATCGGCAAAGCGCTTGTGCACCTCGTCACGCTTGGCCTGCAGCTCCACGACACGCGGAGAGGTCTCGCGGTATTTGGCCTCGTCGAAATCGGCGCCGAAACGCTTGCGGGCCTTCTCGACCTCCTTTTCGATTTTCTCATCCTGCTTGGCCAGCCACTCCTCGACCAGCACGTCGGCGCGGTAACGCTTCTTCGAATCCTTGTTGTCGATCAGCGGGTCGTTGAAGGCCGAGACGTGTCCCGAAGCCTCCCAAGTCTTGGGGTGCATGAAAATCGCGGCGTCGATGCCGACGATATTCTCGTGCAGTTTGACCATCGAATCCCACCAATAACGCTTGATATTGTTCTTCAGCTCCACGCCGTTCTGTCCGTAATCGTACACGGCACCGAGTCCGTCGTATATCTCGCTCGAGGGGAATACGAATCCGTATTCCTTGCAATGGGCGACAAGTTTCTTGAAAAGTTCTTCCTGAGTCATCGCAATCTATTTTACTTTACTGATTTACCGAATTACAAAAGTACAAAATAAATGGAAAAAGCCCTCTCCGGTACGGATTTTATTTCTATATTTGTACCGACGGCCTGCGAGGGCCGCCGACATACGACAATAAAAAGCGCATCGGCTTTTTTCTTACGGGTGAAAATTGGACACTTTCACAGAACGATAAGGAACAAAGGTGATGCCTTCGCTGTTTTCAGCGCGGGCATATTTCCCTATTCTACCGTTCGGGTCGTCCAATACCTCACCTGTGGATACGAAATCTTGCCTGCGCCTTTTGTTTACCGGGACGGGAACAACCCTTTAAACAAAATAAACGAAATGAAAACAGCAAAATTCTTCATGGCGTTCATCGCCGCCGCGCTGCTCGCGTCATGCAGCGACAAAGACAACGATTACTCGGGCGACTTCGGGCAGATCAAGGTCCCGGACACCCGCCAGTTGGAACAGACCGCCGGGTCCGACGACACGCAGGCGGCTCAGGGCGTGACCTTCACGACCGAAGGGCCATGGACCTCGACAATCGCCCAGACCCGCGCCGAAGCGCCCGACTGGATCAGCGTATCGCCCGACCACGGCGACGCCGCAGGCACCTACACGCTGAAAATCACCCTCGACCCCAACGGTTCCGAAGAGTCCCGCTCGGCAACGATCGTCATCACCTGCGGCTCATCGAAAATCGAGATTAGCGTCACGCAGGAGGGCACCAAAGACGACGACGGTGGCGACGAACCGGTGGAACGCGCCCCGAACGGCCGGCTGGTAAAAATCACCGAGTATGTGGGCCAAGAGGTGGAAAGCGTGGCTGTCATCACCTACGATGACTCCGACGATAGCCGAAGCCGCATCAAGTCGTTCAAAATGTATTGGGACGAAACGCTGGCAGATCTCTATGAAGAGTATCTCTTCACCTACGACGACGACAACCTGCGCATCGAGGAGAAACATTACGACAAACTTCCGACCATCTATGGCAAAGAATGGAATTGTCCGGATCCGGTGCTCACTCCCCGCGCTTCGTTCATCGGAACAGCCGAGTGCCATGAGATCGCAGGCGGAAACAATTACATTTATCACTTCGACTATTCAGACGAACAACTCTCTACTGTGACTTACGAATCGGTCGATGAAGACGGCCCTACGGGAAATAAAGACGAGGACCGCTATATCTACCAAGATCGCGACTGCACGAAGATAACATGGGGCGCCCTTTCGGGAACGGGCGGCACCCAGACCTTTACCTATGATGAGGAAAAGCCCCATGAATTCGAACGTCTCTTTGCCAGTTACCCTGCCATTGACCCGGCACTCTACGTTATCAGCGATCCCGACATGCTGCGCATGCTGGGCTTCCTCGGCCACCAAAGCACCCGCCTGCCTAAAAAAGTGGTCACGAACTGGGGCAGCGACTCGGAAACCGAGACCCTCACCTACAAATACAAGGATCTCACCGGCTGGAAAATCGGCGCCCAGATCGAAGGCATGGAAATCACCGTCAAGAGTAGTATATCGCGGGAGGCGCGTTTCGTGCTGACTTTCGAAGGAATCTGATCCGACTCTCCCCGAAACGAAAGGCTGCGGCTCCAATGGAATCGCAGCCTGTTTTTTTACAATCCGCTACCAGACAAACTACCCCATCAGCCCTTCGCGCAGGAACGAGAAATCCCCCTCGCGGGCGATGATGATGTGGTCCAGCAGGCGGATGTCGAACAGCTCCGCGGCGCGTGCGACCCGCTCAGTCAGCATCTTGTCCTGCGGACTCGCCTCGGGAGTGCCCGACGGATGGTTGTGGATTAGGATCAGCTGGGTGGCAAGCAGTTCCAGCGCCCGCTTGACAATCAGCCGGTGATCGACCACCGTGCCCGTCACACCGCCCTGGCTCACGCGCTGACGCTCGATGATGCGGTTCGACGCCGTGAGGTAAACCACCCAGCACTCCTCGTGCGCGAGCCGCTCCAGCTGCGGACGGAACAGCCGCACCACGTCGTCGCTCGTCGTCACGAAATCGGCTTCCGCAGCCCGTGCCGCCGCCACGCGCCGTCCGAACTCCGCGGCTGCCAGCAGCAGCCGCGCCCGTTTCAGCCCCAGTCCGCCGACCATGCGCAGGCGGGCTTCGGACTCCCCAGCGATACCCGCCGGCGAACCGTCGTAAGCCTCCAGCAATGCCCGAGCCGTCTGTTCATCCTCGGTGAGCAGTGCCAGCAGCTCGGCATCGTCCAGCGCTTCCGCACCGCGGGCAGCCATTTTATCGTGGATATTTTTCACAACATAGGATTTTTAGTGCCGGATTTTACATATAGCATGTCATTGCGAGGAGGGCAGCAGGCCCGACGCGGCAATCTACAGGCATCGAACCGTTGCAAGTTACACCGGATTGCCACGCTCACACTTGTTCGCTCGCAATGACGCGCTTTGAGCCGGACGGGAGCGCAGATGCGGTTCCGAAACGCTCCCTTTTACCTTCGCTCCTAAATCCCGCTTCTTAAGCGGGCGTCTTTTAGGTGGTCGCTTCTCAGGCGGTCCACCCGGTCCAGCAGCGAGGCGCACTGTTCGTCGCTCAGATACTGCGACACGGAAAACGACGCACGCTGCTCGGCCTCCTTTTTCGAATCCCCGGCGCCGTGCCCCACCTCCATGCCGTCGACCAGCACCGTACAGTAGAAAACCGGATGGTTCGACGCATACTCCTTGTCGTGCTCCGTGCGGAACTCGATCCGGTGGCGGTTCTTCTGGCTCCACTCGATCAGGCGGCTCTTAAAGTCGGTTTCCGACTCGGTAAGCTCCTCCAGATCGAGGAAACGGAAATAGATATTGTTGATAAGCAGACGGTTGACGAACTCATAGCCCTGATCCAGATAGACCGCGCCCATCATCGCCTCGAAGGCGTCGCCGTAGATATGCTTCTGGGCGATGCCCGCCCCGCCGTTCGAGATCACATGGACATCCAGCCCCAGTTTCAGCGCCAGCGCGTTGAGCGACTGCCGCGAAACAATCTTCGACCGCAGCTGGGTCATGAATCCCTCGTCCTGGTCGGGATATTCGATAAAGAGATAGTCCGAAGTCACGGCCTCGATGACCGCGTCGCCCAGATACTCCAGGCGTTCGTTGTTCATCGAGCGGCCGTCCTCCAAAACCAAAGAAGCTGACTTGTGAATCAAAGCCAGCTTGTAAAGTTCGATGTTGTGCGGAATGAATCCGAACAAATCATCGACAATTCTGTAATACGCCCGGTCACGCCCGTAATTCCGCCTCAGCGGACGCAGTAGAAAATCAATCACGGCGCGGGTCGTTACGGGGTTAGAGCTTACGGAAAATGACCGTCGAGTTATGACCGCCGAATCCGAACGTGTTGCTCAGCGTGCATTTCACATCGCGTTTCTGCGCCTTGTTGAGCGTCAGGTTCAGCTTCTGGTCGATCTCGGGGTCGAGGTTCTCGCAGTTGATCGTGGGGGGCACCACGCCGTGCGTCATCGCGAAGATGCAGGCCAGGGCCTCGACGGCTCCGGCGGCACCCAGCAGGTGGCCCGTCATCGATTTGGTAGCCGAAATATTGACGTTGTAAACGTGGTCGCCCAGAACGCCTGCGACGGCCTTCAGCTCGGGACCGTCGCCCGCGGGGGTCGAGGTTCCGTGTACGTTCACATAGTCGATATCCTCGGGTTTGATGCCGGCGTCCTTGATGGCGTCGCGCATCGCCTTCATAGCGCCCTTGCCCTCGGGATGGGGAGCCGTGAAATGGTAGGCATCGGCCGAAGCGCCTCCGCCGACAACCTCGCAATAGATCTTCGCGCCGCGGGCCTTGGCGTGCTCATACTCCTCGAGAATCAGCGCTCCGGCGCCCTCGCCTATCACGAAGCCGTCGCGGTCCTTGTCGAAGGGGCGCGAAGCGTGCTGCGGATCGTCGTTGCGTGTCGAAAGCGCCTGCATGGAGTTGAAACCGCCGACCGCGGGTTCGTTGACCGCAGCCTCCGAGCCGCCCGTGACCATGATGTCGGCCTTACCGTAGCGGATGGCGTCGAAAGCGGCCGTGATGCCGTGGTTCGACGATGCGCAGGCCGACACGGTGCAGTAGTTCGGTCCCATGAAACCGTATTTCATGGAGATGAAACCGGCTGCGATGTCAGAAATCATGCGGGGAATAAAGAATGGGCTAAACCGCGGGGTTCCATCCCCGGCGGCCCAGCCCAGACACTCATCGAAGAAAGATTTGATTCCTCCGATGCCCGAGCTCCAGATAACACCCACCTGCTCCTTGTCGACCTTCTCGAGATCGAGGGCCGAGTCTTCCACGGCCTGCGTGGCCGCGATCAGCGCATATTGGGTGAACAGGTCGTATTTGCGAACCTCCTTGCGGTCGAAATACAGAGCCGGGTCGTAATTCTTTACTTCACAAGCAAATTGGGTCTTAAATTTTTCGGCATTGAAATGAGTAATCGGTGCGGCACCGCTGACTCCCTTCTCCAGATTCGAAAAATACTCCTCTATATTATTACCGAGCGGGTTGATCGTACCGATGCCCGTAACAACTACTCTTCTTCCTGTCATAAATTTAAGGCTTTGTTGGCCGTGAACGAATTTCTAAAAGAAAAAATTATTTCTTGTGCTCCTCAATGTAGCTGACAGCGTCACCTACGGTAGCGATCTTCTCAGCGTCCTCATCCGGGATCTGGATATCGAAAGCCTTCTCGAACTCCATGATCAGCTCTACGGTGTCGAGCGAGTCTGCGCCCAGGTGGTTGGTGAAGCTGGCTTCGGGTACTACCTCCGACTCCTTGACACCCAGTTTGTCGACGATGATCTCGACAACTTTTGATTGAACTTCTGACATAATTTTAATTTTTTAGTTAAACAATTATTTGGAAATAGTTCATATGCATTTCCAGAGCAATTTTGCGCAAAAGTAACACTTTTTTTATTACTTTTGACAAAACGGCGTGATTTTTTATTCACAACTTTTTCGACATTTAGCACAAAAATTTAATTAATACATTCAAAACCATAGCCTTATGAAATTGCTTCTGATCTCGAATTCGACCAATGCCGGCGAGGAATATCTGCGTTATCCCCTGCCGGAGATAGGTCGGTTCCTCGACGGGGTGCGCGAAGTGGTCTTCGTGCCCTATGCCGCGGTCACCTTCTCCTATGCCGAATACGAGAAGAAGGTACAGGCGCGTTTCGCCGAACTCGGCATCCGCGTCCGCTCGGTGCACCGGGCCAAAGACCCCGCGGCGCTGATCCGCACGGCCGAGGCCGTCTGCGTGGGCGGCGGCAACACCTTCGCCCTGGCCAAAAAGATGCAGCAGCAAGGGCTGATGAAAGCCATCCTACGCAAAATCAAGGCCGGAACTCCCTATGTCGGATGGTCCGCCGGGAGCAACGTCTGCTGCCCGACGATCTGCACCACGAACGACATGCCCATCGTCGAGCCCGAATCGTTCGGGGCCATCGGGGCCGTGAAATTCCAGATCAACCCCCACTACCTCGACGCCAACCCCGAAGGACACGCCGGCGAAACGCGCGAGCAGCGTATTCTGGAGTACATCGAGGCCAATCCGCGCCGCTGGGTGGCCGGACTGCGCGAAGGGTGCATGCTGCGGCTGGAGGACGGAAAACTGGAGCTGATCGGCAAGCGTCCGATGCGGATGTTCCGCAAAGGGGTCGAGACGTTCGAAATCGAGCCGGGCGGCGATTTGTCTTTTTTATTATAAATATAGGTATCGAACACTTTTCCGACAGCCCGATTTTTTGCCGGACAGCGCCGCAAAGTCCCCTCCGAGGAGGGGGGGGGTTGGGGGAGAGTCAGATTTGCAAACGCGGCCAACGGCCGCGACAGCAGCGGGCAGGAGCGGAAAAAGGATCGATCCTCGAAAAACAAATCTATGAAAGTATTGATTGCGGGCATGGGCCTTATCGGAGGTTCGTTCGCCCTGTCCTTGCGCGACCATGAGCTCGCGGAAGAGATACTCGGGGTGGAAAACTCCGAAGAACATGCGGCCGAAGCCCTGGGACTGGGGCTGGCAGACCGCATGGTGACGTTCGAGGAGGGCCTCGCCGAGGCGGACCTCGTGGTGCTGGCCACTCCTGCCGACACCATTCCGCTGATGGCCGTCAAGGCGCTCAACCGCGTGAATGACAAGCAGGTGGTGATGGACATGGGTTCGATCAAGGGCGAGTTGTGCGAGGTGATCTCGATGCACGCGCACCGCGGACGTTTTGTCGCCGCACACCCGATGTGGGGCACGGAGTACAGCGGCCCGAAGGCCGCCCAGCGGGGCGCCTTCACGGGGCGCAGCGTCGTGCTGTGCGACACCGTGCACAGCGACAAGGACGCACTGGCCGTCGTGGAGCGGATTTTCCGCACGCTGGGCTGCCCGGCGGTCTACATGGACCCCGAGGAGCACGACCTCCATGCGGCCTACATCTCGCATATCTCCCACGTCACGTCGTTCGCGCTGGCCCTCACGGTCCTGGAGAAGGAGCGCGAGGAACGCCACATCTTCGACCTGGCGGGCGGCGGTTTCGAGAGCACGGTGCGTCTGGCCAAGAGCTCCGCTGCGACGTGGGTGCCCATCCTGCTGCAAAACAAATACAACGTGCTGGATGTCCTGCGCGAGCACATCCACCAACTGCAGATCATGCGCCGGATGCTCGAACGCGACGACGCCGAGGGGCTTTGCAACGCCATCGAACGCGCCAACACCATTCAACGGATCATCCATTGACGACGACGGCCGAGACGGGCCGCGCCGGCGAGCGGGCCGCAACCGAACACCTCCGCCGTGCGGGTTACGACATTCAGGCCCTGAACTGGCGGCAGGGGCGCGACGAACTGGACATCGTGGCCCTGAAGGACGGCATTCTGCATTTCGTGGAGGTCAAGACCCGCCGGACAGGGTCGCTCACGCCGCCCGAAGCGGCCGCCACGCAGCGGAAATTCCGGGCCCTGAGCCGCGCCGCCGCCTGCTACCTGCAGATGACGGGCTGGGAGGGCGAGGTGCAGTTCGACCTGGCCTCGGCCGAGGCGTTCCCCGACGGGACGGTCCGCGTCGAGCTGATTGAAAATGCGCTGGAATACAACTGGTAATTTTGCAGTTCCGACAAATTGTGCTATCTTTGCCGGACTGAAAAAAACTTCCTGAAGCCGGACCGCAAGCGGACAGGCGCAGGAGGCAAGAAACTGAAAACCTCAACACCGTAAATACCGATGTGGTTCTATAATTTCGGTCTGCTTCTCTATGTATGGGCCATCCGCCTCGTGGCGCCGCGTCATCAGAAGGCCCGGCTCTGGCTCGAAGGCCGTAAAGACCTTTTCCGGCGCATGCGGGAAGCTATCGACCCCTCCGCCCGGATCGTCTGGGTACACGTTGCGTCACTCGGGGAGTTCGAGCAGGGACGTCCTATCATCGAACAGATTCGCAAGACACATCCCGAATACAAAATCCTCGTCACCTTCTTCTCGCCCTCGGGCTACGAAATCCGCAAGAACTACAAGGGCGCCGACTACATCTTCTACCTGCCTCTCGACACGCCGCGCAATGCCCGCCGGTTCCTCGACGCCGCCCGTCCCGAAATCGCAATCTTCGTCAAATACGAATACTGGCTCAACCTGCTGCGCGAACTGCGCCGCCGCAAGGTCCGCACCTATGTCGTGTCGGCCATCTTCCGGCGCAACTCGGTCTTCTTCCGCCCCTACGGCGGCATGTGGCGGCAGGCGCTGGAGTCGTTCGACGTGATGTTCGTGCAAAACGAGGAGTCGAAAAAACTGCTGGCGACGCTCGGTTTCGACAACGTGCTGGTGGCCGGGGACACGCGCTTCGACCGCGTCGCGGAGATAGCCCGGGCGGCCAAGCACATCGACATCATCGAACGCTTCAAGGCCGACGACCGGCTGTTCGTCGCAGGTTCCACGTGGGAGCCCGACGAAGAGCTGCTGATCCGGCTTATCAACGACAACCCCTGCGTGAAATTCGTCGTCGCGCCCCACGAAATGGACGAGAGCCGCATCGCACGCCTGATGTCCGAAGTCAAAGGCGGCACCCTGCGCTACACGCAGTGCAACCCCCGCACGGCTTACGGCTCGAAGCAGGTGCTGATCCTCGACACCGTGGGCATTCTGGCTTCGGTCTACGGCTACGCCTCGTGGAGCTATATCGGCGGCGGATTCGGCGTCGGCATCCACAACACGCTCGAGGCCGCGACGTTCGGCCTTCCGGTGGCATTCGGCCCCAACTACCAGAAATTCAAGGAGGCCCGCGACCTGGTGACGCTCGGCGCGGCACGTTCGGTCACCGACTACGAACAGCTGCGTGCGTGGTTCGTCCCCTTACGCGACAACGAGGAGTTCCTGCAGAAGACCAGCCGCATCGCCAAGGACTACACCACCCGCCATCAGGGTGCGACGGACATCATCGTCAAGACGATCTTCCACTGATCCGGCATCCCCGGTTCCCAATAAAAACGTGCAGCCCCGCAAAGGACTGCACGTTTCACTTTCAACCGATACGGGCGATCACTCGTAAAGCGATTCGCAGTACTCTTTCAGCTCCTTCCACGGATAGTAGGGAGCTCCGGGAATCGGCAGCCGGGCATCGCGCTCGTTGTGCAGCACACGGACCCGCACGTCACCCGTCGAGGGGTTGCGGAAGAAGACGAACTGGATGTTGGTGGCCATCGGCGTCACCGTCTGGGCATTCCACGCCGCGGCAATGTCGTCGGGCGACTCCACGCGCGTCGAAGCGCCTTCGACGCCCAGCAGGGCCAGCAGCGGCGTTATGCAAGTGTCGTGTCCGAACCGCAGCGAAGCCGCGAGGTCCGACTCTCCCCGGACGACCGCATCGGCCGTCTCGACGATATTGCGCAGCAGCGCCCCGGCATCGGCGACGATCGGGTCCCCGAAGCGGGCCGAAGGTCCCATCTGCATATAGCGGAGGGCGTTCTCGCACTCCCAGAGCGTGTAGAGTTCCTCATCGGTAAAGATGTCGTAGAACGGCTCGATTCCCAGATGGCTGACATCCTGTATGATGGCGGTGAGCATATAGAGGCCCTGCATCAGTTTCAGCGGCTCCCCGACGCTCCGGGGGTCGGTGACCAGCGACCGCACCAGCCGGTCGGGATTCAGCCGCGCACGGCTCAGGCTGTCGGCAACAGCAGCAATCGCCTTGCGGACAAGCATCATCGAATTTCCCCGCGCCATATAGTCGATGTAGCGTTCGCTCGCGTCGCGGGTGGTCGTAATCGCGGGGTTGAGCTCCTTGAGGCGCTCGTTGAAAGCCGCCATGCTCAGAATGCAGCGCGGCACGAGCGTCGAACGGCTTTCGACCCGACACACGCGGCCGCCGTCGGTCGAGAAGACCCCGGGCCAGGCCGCATACATACGCTCGGCGATGCCCCGGTGCTCGGCAGCTCCGCGGGGCGAAAGGTCCCCGTAACGCAGGTGCGCATCTTCGGCCAGCGCCTCGACCTTCGCCAGCACCTCCTGCCCTTTGGGAGTCAGTTTGCCGGCTTCGGCGGCCTTGCGCAGCACCGCCAGCGGTTCGGCATAGGCCTTTTCCGAAGCGTGGTAGCGGCTGCCGTGACGGCCGTAGTGGCTGATATAGAAAGGTTCGTAACCGGCAGGAACCGGCACGGCGGGACCGGGCAGGTATTCGTAGGAATGGTAGATTCCCGCCGAAAGTTCGGGCCGTGCGGCGATCTCGGCGGGTGTGGTCTGCGCCGCAGCGCAGGTAGCGGCCAGCAGCAACAGCGCCAGCAGCCGGGTTTTCAGGGTAAGGTATCTCATAGTCAGCATTTGTTGGTCATTATCCGGAGCACGAGCCGGTCGGTTTCGTCCATGCCGTCGCGGCCGATGGCCGTCAGGTTGCGGATGCAGCGGTCCACATCCTCCTCGATGATGCCCTCGACCGGCGTGACGCAATGGCCGTCCATGGCCATCATCGCCGAGAGCACGGCCGTCGAGACGCCGCTCGTGAGTTTCATCGCGCAGCTGGGCTTGGCGCCGTCGCAGATCATGCCCGTCAGGTTGGCAATCATGTTCTTCACCGCCGCGGCCGCCTGGTCGTAACCGCCGCCCATCAGGTAGGTGATGCCGCAGCTCGAGCCCGTCGCCGCCACCACGCATCCGCACAGGGCCGACAAACGTCCGAGGCTCTGCTTGATGTAGATCACCGTCAGGTGGCTCAGCGCCAGCGCCCGGATGGTCTGCTCCTCCGAGGCGTGCGTTTCATCGGCATAGACCGCCACGGGAAGCGTCGCGGCGATGCCCTGGTTGCCGCTGCCCGAATTGCTCATTACGGGAATCATCGCCCCGGCCATACGGGCGTCGCAGGCCGCCGAAGTGTAGGAAAGAATCCGGGTGAAAAGGCTGTCGCCCATCACGCGCCGCTCCCGGTCGCAGCGCAGCGTGCGGCCCACGCAGTGGCCGTACTCCCCGGCGAACGACCGCTCGGCGGCGGCCATGTTCAGGCGGCGGGTCTCGAGGATGAAGCGCAGTTCGTCCACGGGCGAGGTCATGGCGAAATCCCACACCCGGGCCAGAGTCAGGGGCACCTCCCCCGCTTCTTCGTCACAATCGGCCGGAGTCCGTTTGTCGAGCAGCGTCTCGCCGTCGCGGCTCACGAAGACGAAATCCGTATGTCCGCCGGCAATGACCGCCACGGCCCGGTGCCCGGCGGCTTCAGCCTCCGCCTCGATGTAGAGTTTCTCGCAGACGCCCTCTTTCAGTCCGATCGAGATGCACCGCCGGTCGATCATCCCGCGGCCGCGTTCCACGGCTTCGGGCGTCACGTCGCGCAGCACCTCCAGCTGATATTCCGAACGCCCGACAAGGGCCCCGAGGGCCACGGCGATAGGCAGTCCGATCATCCCCGTGCCGGGAATTCCGACGCCCATGGCGTTCTTGAGGATATTGGCGCTCAGGCGCACCGTAATCTTTTCGGGTTCCACTCCCAGCGTCTCCGCGGCCCGCGCTGTGCACAGCGCCACGGCGATAGGCTCGGTACACCCGATGGCGGGCACCACCTCGCGGTTGATAAGATCGATGATTCTGCGGCGTTCGGATGAAGATAGCATTGCGGTTATTCTTAGGATATGACGAATGGAAATGTCGTTATGCCACCAAAGATAGCGATTTTTCGCTATTTTTGCCAACAGACAACAAGCCGAATCATGGAAAAACTAAAAAACCGGAAATGGAAAGTCCTCACGAGCGAATACCTCGCACATGAACCGTGGTTCACGGTGCGCCACGAGAGCCTCGAACTGCCCGACGGACGCCGCATTCCCGACTATTACGTCCTCGAATATCCCGACTGGATCAACGTCATCGCCATCACGCGCGACGGGCGTTTCGTCTTCATCGACCAATACCGCCACGGCCTCGGGGAGACCTCCTACGAGACGCCCGCCGGGGTGTCGGAACCCTCCGACGAGTCGATGCTCGCCGCGGCGCAGCGCGAACTGGCTGAGGAGACGGGCTACGGCGGCGGCGAATGGCGGCTGCTCATGACCGTATCGGCCAACCCCTCGACGCACAGCAACCTCACCCACTGCTTCCTCGCCACGGGGGTCGAAAAGATCGGCGAGCAGCACCTCGACCCGACGGAGGACCTGCGCGTGCATCTCCTGACGCGCGAAGAGGTCCTGGAACTGCTCCGCACCGACCGCATCCGGCAGGCCCTGATGGCCGCGCCGCTGTGGCGTTATTTCTGTGAAAACGGGGAATAGCCGCCCTTACCAGCTCCGCAGCTGGGCGTCGAGCCACGACAGGCGCATCCGGTAACTGGCGATCAGGCGGTTGACGGCCTCGTCGAACGAAAGCAGTTCGTCGCCGTTGGGATATTTCACCTCTTCGTGGGTCAGCGTGATCTCGGGCCAGAGGTCGAAATTGCGCCGCGCCGAATCGGAAATATACTTGCGCTGCGCCTCGATATAGTCAGGCACGGTCGCCAGGAAGGGATAGAGCGCCTCCCAGCGTTCGCGTGCCTGGCGGCGGATCGCCCGGCTCTGGAACATCCGCGCATACCACATGCTCGTCTCCCTTACCATCCACTTTTCGGCATCGGCCAGCGTCAGCGTGCCGTAGTCGAAATCCCAGACGGGTCCCGCCGTGAGCTTGCCCAGGCGGGGTTTGTGGACGTAGAAACTCTTGGGATGCTTGATCTCCTGATTGCCCATCAGCTCGTTGACGATCCAGTAATCCAGGAACGACGTGATGTCGAACATCGCCGACGGATCGCGGTAGTCCTTGTCGAAAAGCAGGTTGTCGGCCTCGTTGAAATAGGTCTGGATGTACTGGAACTGCCGGTCGGTGATCGATTCGTCGGGCGACTTGATGTTGACCGGCATGTCGGAATACGCCGAGCGGAATTTGTTCATCTCGTCGTAGTAGGAGTCCATCTCCAGCAGATAACCGCCCGTCAGGGCGTCGCCCTCGTTGTCGTCGGTGGTCAGTTCGTCGATGTTGAGACGGTTTTCGTCGATCTTGATCTGCTCGACGATGAGGTAGTTGCCCAGATACTTGAAATCGGCCTGGAGCGACTCGCGGAAGTAAACCTCCGCGAAACAGGTGCGCGGAGTCCATTGCAGCGAGGTCCGCGAAGCGATATAATGCGCCACGCGGTTGCGCAACAGCGTCCGGTCCATGTAGTTGGCGATCAGGCACCAGCGTTTGTGCCGGGGCATGCCCAGAATCGCGGTCTTCTTCGAGAGCTTCAGCGCATAGGGTTTCTTCTCCCAGCCCCAGGTCGAGTTGCCGCGGCCTTTGACCTCGGTCTCCATCTCCGGCAGGTCGTCGAAACCGCCGTTGCCCTCGATGCGGATCAAACCGGCAATCCAGTTCTCGGTATCCACGACGGGCTGCGTAGCCGTCACGTACACCGCGGGCAGTTCGGCATTCACCGCAGCGGCGCTCCGGAGCGTGAAAGGTTCGGAAAGCATCCGCTGACCGCTGACCTCGACCGAAAGGCACACCTGCTCGTCGAAAGCGTCGGAGGTGTCCGGCGCCGTGATGTAAACCGAGAAAACGCCGTCGACGGGACCTCCCCAGCCCGCCACCGTGCACCCCGAAACGATGTCTCCGCCCGCTTCGGCGACCAGTTCCGCCCGCACGAGGCTCCAATGAGAACTCCACGACGAGAAGGCAAAACGCAGGCATCCCGTCTCGCTGCGCTCCAATTCGAGCGTTTGCGTCTGAAGCGTGATCCCGAGCGGCTTGCCCGGTCCCTCGTCCTTGGAGCAGGCGGCGGACAGACAGCCTGCCAGCACGATTGCGAGACCTTTCAGCAGCGTCCTGAACCGCCTGTTGAGAAAGTTATTCTTCATCATCGGTATAATAATTCTTATCCGTCTCCCTTCCGTCCACCATCCGCTGCACGAGGCCGTTCTTGAGCCCGAATTCGCGGAAAAGCTCCTCGTAGTCGCGCGTATAGGAGGCGTCGGGCACGACATTAACATCGAATTTCAGCTTCACCAACCCGGCGGGCAGGATGTTGCCGTAGACCCAGATGGTATGCGCCACCGCCCCGACGTTCTTGTTGCTGTCGTATTTCAGCCGGATGAACTGGCTCCGCTCGGGCGGCACGATGATGTGCGATTTCCGGTCGGCCACAACGCATCCGCACGAGGTTTGTATTTCGGTGATGACCAACGGGTTGTCGCCCGTATTGGCGACCTCGAACACCAGTTCGAGCGTCTGTCCCTGCAAAATCGGGAAATAGTGGCGCACGGGGTCCTTGACCTCGACGCTCGTCGGCGCCACCCGCTTGCTGCACGAGACGGCCGAAACCGCCAGGGCCAGCAACGCAACATATATGAAACCGCTTTTCCGCATGGTTTAGGGTATTAAACAAATTTCATCGGCGGCCAGCTGCACCCGCTTGCCGTCGGGACGCACGGCCCGGACCGAAATGCGCTTCGCACCCGCAAGGTCCACCGTCCCCGAGGCCGTGAATACGCGGCCTTCGGCATCGGACACCGGGACAAAAGTCCGGTACAACGCGCCGTCCTTATAAATCTCGACCGCACGCGGCGCCCGCAGGCGGTGGCGCGGCAGTTCGAGGAACGACATTTCGAAACGCCGCGCATGGGCGGCATTCCCCGCCGGAAACGCCACCTCGAGGTCTTCGGAGCTGATGTGCCAGCCGTAATGGTAGCCCAGCGGCAGTCCGCGCACGCCGTCGGTCAGCATACCGGTATCCTTGTACTCCTCGTCGGGTTTCGACACGGCCTCGGGCTTCACCCCTAACAGCAGATTGCGCACCCCGGCCTCGGGAAGCAGGCGTCCGCGCCATTGGGCGAGGTAGTCGCTCAGCCGAAAACCCGATTCGTTGATATGTTTCATTTCCGGAAAATCTGCATGAGCGTCCAGCGCCGCCAGCCACCCCTCCGCCGAGGGATTCACGCGCAGGCGGCCACCTTTGTTCACGGCAAATCCATACGAGTCCGCGCCGTGATTGCGGGCAATCTCCAGGCGCGTATAGCTCAGCGCCGTAAGCAGCCGGTGGAGGTTCCTGCGTTCGGCCTCCTTCGTCGTCGGGAGCACTTTTTCCAACGCCTCGTAAAAACGCACGAAAGCCCCGGCATCCAGCCACTCCGCCTCGGCGGAACGAATCCCGCCGTAAAGACTCAGCGGCCGCTTCGAAGCCCCGGCACGGCGTTCGGCATCGGCGCAGAAGCCGGCCAGCAGTTCGCCCGAACGGGGATAGTTTTCGGCAAAATAGCGGCGCATCAGCGCCTCGGGCGACTGCCCGGGGTCGAGCATCAGCGCCGAAAGCACATAGGTCCGCATATCGTCGAACGGCACGTAATCGCAGCCGCTGCCGTTCAGGAACACCCCGCCGACGCCCCGGTCGCGGTAGAACCGCAGCCGTTCGGCCATCCGTTCCAGCACGGGAAAGGGCGTCAGGTAGTCGTCGAAATTCTGGATATAGTCCCAGACATAGACCTCTCCGGCAACGTTCCGCCAGCGGTCGAGACGCCCGGCGAATTTCTTCCCCCGCGGCGACCTGAAGGCGTCGGCCGCGAAGGGCAGGTCCATAGCGCTGACAATCACCCCCGCATTGGCGGGCATCGCCACCGGAGGAGGCTCCAGCGTCGAGAGATACCCCAGCGTAAAGAACTCATGGTGCGGGAAACGCCCGGCCAGCCGCGTGAGCAGCCCCACTACGGCGGGCGTTGCGCTTTTGGCCGTATTTCCCGCGGCGGAGCAGGCCGCACAGCCGCAGATGGCGTCGTCGTCGGCCGGAGCGATCACGAACCGCAGCGAAGCGGTGTCGCCCTCCCCGAAATTATCGGTGACATACGCCTCGATGCGGCTGTAAGTCTCCTCGGACGAGAAGCAGAACTGACCGTCGTAACGCTCCCCGCCGACCAGGGCGTAAACCTCCTCGGGACCGCCGGCCAGCACCCGGCCCAGCTGGTGTCCCCAGAGTCCCCAGCCGGTCTCGGCGTCGTCCGACGCGAGAATGCCCGCGCGGTCGGCGTCATGCGCCGCAGGGGTGTAAAGTCCCCGGAACCCGAATGCGAAACGGCCGCTGGTATCGCGCAGTCCGACCGTCGCGGGAGGCAGGTCCGAAGCCTCGATGCGCGGGTCCTCGTCCGCCAGCGATTTCATCAGCTGGTATTGCAGCCACAGCATCCGCCGTCCGTCGCGTGCCGTGAGGCGCACGCCCCGGCGTCCGCGTTCCACGCTGAAATCGGCCCGGAGCAGCGTATCCACGGCGACCGTAAGGGTGAACAGCTTCCCGCCGCCCTCCCGGCGAACCGTCCGCTCCCCGCCGTCGGCACGCCGCCGCAGGTGGTCGCAGAGATACTCCGACCAGCGGAGGTCCTCCCGCGAGAGGTCGTCGGAAGGCAGCACCACATAGCCGTCGCACGCCGCGGGCGACACGCCCGCAGGGGCGCATCCGACCCCCTCGAACGAACAGCACAGGGCCGCGGAGACGACGAACGCCAGCCGTTTAAAACGAGATATACAGCTGCACATAAATGTTATACATGTTCCGGTAACGGGTCAGGATCGTGTCGTAACCCATGCGTTTCTCCGTGTAATAGGTGTACCAGGTACCCAGCAGTCCGATCGTGACATGGGGCGTGAACATATACTGCCCGCCCATGCCCACCATCGTATTGGCATGGTCGAAGGAGCCGGGCAGCGCCCGGTCCAGCACCGAAAGCTCCGGAGCGGAGCCCACGCCCGCCATACCCACGATGTAGGAACGTCCGTCGTCCACGGGGTAATAGCGCACCTGCCCCATGGCGTTATAGTAGAATTTCGAGTCGATGACAAAGAAATCGCACTTGCCGTTGATCCACACCGGACCGATGAATTTCGCAACGCCCGGCCCCACCGACCACAGGTTGCGTCCGTCGAGACGGCGGTAGCCGCCGCGAACCTCGGCCTCCCAGTCCCTGCGGAAGAATTTCGTCACCGAGGCGTTGGCCATCCACGTGGGGAAATAGCGGTCGGCCCAGGCGAGGTTCACCATCGTCTGCCACTCGCGCGGGAAGCGGTGGACCCACTCGCCCTGCAGCTGGACGCCCACCCCGCCGCCCTCGATCGAGGTGGCCTGGGCGTTGATGTCTTCGTCGCGCTCGCCGTTGCGGCCCGCATAGTGGATGCGTCCCGTGTAGTCGTTCTTCGGCTGCCGCCGCGTGTACTCCAGCGCGGCCACCGACTGGATGGCATAGTCGTCGCCATAGCGCGACTGCAGGTACTCCATCCCGATCTGGTTGCGAAGCATCCCGTAGCGCAGGCCCATGAGGTGGCGGTTGAAACTGTAAATCTCGGCCGGCGCGGGTTCGTAGTATTTCTGGTAGTAATACGCCAGCCCGTACTCTTTTTTCTTCTCGTAGGCCAGACCCTTGGCATAGAGCAGCGACTTGTTCCGGGCGTCGTAGTAAAGCGCCGTGTCGAGCACCGCCAGCGCCTCGTCGGGACGTCCCCGGCGGGTCAGCGCCAGCGCCTCGTATTCGCTGCTCTGGGCCAGGGCCCCGGACAGCTCGCGATTGCCCGGATAGTCCCACAGCACGGGGCGGAGCAGGTCGATCGAGGTCCGGTACTCCCCTTCGGCATCGAGCGAGGCGGCCTTCTTGGCCAGATAGAACGGTTCGCGGGGATAGCGGGCCAGTCCGCGGTCGGTGTATTCGCGGAAGACCTCGCTGCGGCCCAGCTGCCCGGCGGAGTTGATCGCATAGCGCAGCGCCAGATCGTTGTCGGGATCGATTCGCAGCAGCTGGTCGGCCTCGGCGAAGGCGTGGGCCGTGGCCCCGGCCTCGAGGCACTGCTTGATGTAGGGAATGGCGATGTCGGCATAGCCCGCGACGTAGAAATCGCGCATCCGGGGATCGGCATGGTCGATGGCGCCCAGGTAGAGATGCATCGCCTCGGAGGAGCGTCCCATCTTATCGAGCACGAGGGCCCGCTTGCCGATCAGGTTTCCAGTGTCGGGAAAACGGCGTGCGAGCGTATCGAGCGTCCCCAACGCCTCCTCATAACGCTTCATCAGGACACGGCAGGCGAAAATCTTCTCCCATCCGGCACGCAGCGTCTCGTCGTCGGCCCGCTGCCGGGTGACGAACTGCGCACACGCCATCGCCTCGCCGTAAAGCTCCTGCTCCATCAGGCGGCCGGCACGCAGCAGCTGCTCGCGGCACAGCGCGTCGATGACCTCCTCGTCGCCGGGCCAGCGTTCGTTGAGCTTCACCAGCAGGTTGAAAGCCCGCTGGTCGTCGCCCCGGTTGCGGTAGACGAGGTATTCCTTGTAAAGCACCGATTTCTCCTCGCCGTAATAACGTTTCGTTTCCCGCAGGTAGAGCAGCGCATCGTCGTCGTAACCCCGCATCAGGGCCGTGTTCAACAGGTAGTCGAGCACCTCGCGGCTGTGGTCGCCGTTCTCGAAGGCCATGCCGTAGAGCACATAGGGGTCCCGCTGGCGTTCGGCACGTGCGGCGTCGAGCGTCAGCGTGTTGTACAGACGGCGCAGTTCGGGGCGCATACCCCCGCCGCGGCGCATCCGGTCGCGCATGAAGGCCATCGCCTCGGGATGGCGGCCCATCTCGCTCAGGATGCCCACCTTCTTGTAGACCAGCGTGATGCTGCCCGGCAGTGCGGCCAGTCCGCGCGAGGTCCATGCCAGCGCCTGCTCCTGATCGCCCTCCTGCAGGTGCAGGTTGATGAGGTCGAGATAATACTGTTCGTTGTCGGGAACCGTTTTCAGCAGCTCCTCGAGAATCGCAATGGCCTGCTTGCGTTCGCCGCCGCGCTTCTGCCGCTGGTAGTTCAGCTCCATCGAGTAGACCAGATCCTTGTGCAGCACCGTGTCCTGCGGATAAATCTGGTTGATGCGTTTCAGCAGGCGGTCGGCCTCGACGTTGTTGCCCTGCTTGCGGTAGAGGTCGATCTTACGCCGCCACAGCCCGCGCCAGTAGGGCTGGACCTCCAGCAGTTCGTTGACGAAACAGATGGCGCTGGAGTAGTTCTGCGTGATGTCCTCGACATCGACCAGCAGTTTCTTGGCATCGACGTTGTCGTAATTGATGTCCACGGCCTTGAGCAGGTGGTAGCGCGACTTGTCGTAGTCCTCCTCGTGGAACCAGTAGCGGCCCGCCAGATACTGGAGGTAGGAGGCGAGCGGATATTTCTCCAACGCCTCGTCAAGCAGCACCTTGCCCTCTTCCCACTCCTCGGCGGCGAAATGAGCCCTCACCTGCTCGGTATACTCCTCCGGCGTCACGACCTTCGCCGCGACGCGCAGGGGTGCCAGCGACAGCAAAAGGATGCTGACCGCAAGTAGGGCTCTGCCCGGGTATCGTATCGGATTCTTCATGCTGCTCTGTGGCGTTAAGTATGATTAGTGTGATTCCGGCCCGCCGGGGGGGGGTCCTGCGCCCCCTCGACCGCCGCGTCGCCGTCCCGCTGGCTGAATCCCTTGCGGGTCATCTTGCCCCACTTGTATTCGCGGGACATCAGGTGGTTCAGGTAGCCTTTCAGCGAACAGAAGGTGATTATCGGGTGGTAAATGAACGGTTCGAGAATGGAGGCAGCGATGATCCAGACGTATTCGTACCCCCGCCGGTAGAGTGTGCCCAGGTAGTAGTCGTAAGCGACGACCACCAGCGAAAGGAACTGGCAGAAGAGGTAGATGGCCAGGAAAATCACCCACATCGTGTGCCAGTTGACAGCCCCCGTGAAGGCCAGGAAAAGGAACACGATAAGCCCCGTGAATTCGATGATCGGGGCGAGGAACTCGAAAATGACCATGTAGGGCAGCGTGAGAAGCCCCGTCTGCTTGTAGGTCTTGTTGAAAATCATCTTGCGGTGGATCATCAGCGCCTGAAACAGCCCGCGGCCCCAGCGCGTGCGCTGGCGGTAGAGCACCACGAGGTTCGGGGGCCCCTCGGTCCAGCAGCAGGTCTCGGGGACCTGCACGACCTTGTAAGGGCGCGAGAAATCGCACATATAGCCTACCATGCGGGCCAGCAGGTCCATGTCCTCGGCGAACGACATCGGGTCGTAACCGCCCGCGGCGATGGCTATCTGTCGGTCGAAAAGCCCGAATCCGCCCGAAACGTTGGGCATGGCGTTGATTGCCGACCACCCCATCTTGCCCACCAGATACGAACGCATGTACTCCAGATTCTGGAACAGCGGAATCGGCGTGTGGGGCGGCCGCACCTCGACCACCTGCCCGTCCTTGATCCGGCAGCCGTTGGCCATGCGCATCGTGCCGCTCACGGCAATCACGTGCTTCGACGACGACAGTACGGGCCAGATGCAGCGGTAGAGGGCATCGCGGCGCAGGATGCAGTCCACGTCGGTGCAGATGAAATAGGGATACTGCGCGGCGTTGATGCCCGCATTCGAGGCGTCGGCCTTCGTCCCGCCGTTCTCCTTGTCGACGACGATCAGCCGGTGGTACTTGGGGTTCTGCGACTTGAGCACCCGGCGGAAAGGCTGGGTCTTGATGCGCTCGATATAGGCGAACGGCACCTCGACCAGTTCGTAATGCTCGATCAGCTTGTCGAGCGTGGAGTCCTTGCTGCCGTCGTTCACGATGACCACCTCGAAAATCGGATAGTCCAGTCCGAGCATCGAATCGACGTTGTCGATGATGGTTTTCTCCTCGTTGTAGGCCGGGGCTATCACCGAAACGCCCGGCGTATAGGGCGACTCGCTCAGCACCTTGCGTACGTAGTTGTCGTCGTAGTAACTCCGGCGCAGCTTCAGGGAGGTGAACGAGAGGAACATCATGACGATGAACGAAATCGCCAGCAGGCTCGTATAGAAAAATACGAAATAGTTGAAGAAATCGAATACTATCTCTTTCATGCCTGATTGGTTAAGGGGTGTTTGACATGGGCGAACAGCTGCGCGGCAGGTCCCTCGGCCATGGCATCGAGCTGTCCGAAGAGTTCACGCCCCTGCTCGCCGTAGTCCCGGATGTAGGCCAGGGCACGGAGTTTCGTGGCCTGGTCGTCGGCACGCTCGAAAGCCTCGTGCAGGAAACCCAGTCCCCGTCCGCTCCGCAGTCCGGCCACGGCCGTCAGGATATTCTGTTTGATGTATTCGGGCTGCACGTCGTAGATTTCGACCAGCTTCGGCTCGGCCTCGATGTAGTCCATGCCGCCCAGCGTGCGCACGATCTCGTTACGCAGCGGCCAGGTCTTGGTGTTGATCATCTCCAGCAGCGGCGGACAGTTGTCCCGCTGGTCGAAGAGTTTGATTTCGCTCACAAAGAAGGCTTTCACGTTGTCCTCGACCGAACTGTTGACCCACTTGAGGAAGCTCGGGACCACGAATCCCATCTTTTGGCGGTGCATCAGGATCATGTGTATCTCGGCCATGTTCCAGCGGCTCAGCTTCATCGTGGTGTCCTCGTCGAAGAAGCGGAACGGGTTGCTCTGGCTCAGCCACATATAGGCGAAACGCGCGGCATTGCGCAGTTCGAGGCGGCGGTTGTAGAGGAAACGCACCAGCACGGCCTCCGAGACGTATCCGTTGACGGACTGAATCGACAGCAGCGCCTGAATTTTCTGGCGGGGGCGTCCGAACTGAATCTCGCGCTCGAAGAAACTGCCGACCTTGAACACGCCCTGCACGTTCTGCATGTTGTAGTTGTTGACCTTTTCGCCCAGCTCGCTCTTGATCTTGATGAGCACCTGCACCAGGAAACGCATCTCCTGCCGTTTGAGGCTCTTTTTCACGTCGTGACGCACCTTTTGCGCGATTTCGCCGACGGGATGGTTCTCGCGGTCGCCCAGCACCTCTTTCAACGGTTCGTAAAACCGGTCGAAAATGCGCTGTCCGAGTTTTTTCTCCCGCTGCCGGCGGTAAATTCCGTAAGCCAGGTAAAGGGCGAGGAAGAGGTAGAAGACGACGCACAGCGTCACGACTGCAATACAAATCCGGAGCACGATCGGGTAACCGATGAATTTATAATACAGCAGATAGAAATAATAGGTCAGGTAATCAAACCCGGACAATATTTCATCCATACACGTACGCTGTTACGACTTTTGAAGCATCCATACACTTTGACAGGCACAAAGATACGGATTATTTTGGTAATAACGAACAATACTCCACACTTTTCTATACACCGTTCCGACCAGAATATATCAGTTTTTCGGGCAAATTACCGCCTAAAATCAAACAAATTCGACAAAATAGGCATCATAAAAGCCCACGCAGAACTATAAAAAAAGACGGCTCCCGCAGGAACCGTCCTTCTTTTCCGGCCGTGCGGCCTATTTGCCGACGGTCTGGGCCAGCGCCGCGAAATAACGCGCCGGGTCGAGCCCGAGAGCGGCCATCAGCTGCGCCTCGGGAGTGCTGCCGCGCGTGATCGAACGCAGGCCGTGGCCCGCGGTGTAGAGGTTTACATTTTCGGCATAGCCCGCGGCGTCCTGCCCGCAGAGGTAGCGGGCGTGCTCCGCCGGAATGTTCTTCCCTTCATAGACCGAAAGGTCGGCGACATAGACCAGATTCAGGGGCGCCGTAAAGACGAAATCCTGCATCCCGGCCAGTTTGCGCAGGTCGCCTTCCGCGACACGCACGAGTTTGTTCGCCCGGGCATCGTAGACATACACCCCCTCGGCGAAGAAGGCATAGACACGGATCGGATAGAGCGCCAGCGCCGAAGGAGCCGTCAGGCGGTCCGTCCCCGGACGGTTGATGCCGGCGGCGGCCCACATCACGCCCGAAAGTTCCTCGAGCGTCAGCGGCGCAGCGGCAAATTCGCGCCACGAGCGGCGGTCGGCCAGAGCCTGGTTGACGGTCGCCCCGCCCACGGTGTCGGGGGCCAGCAAGGCGATCTCGGGACCGTGTTTCACCTCGGTCCGGGTCTCCGCGGCCTTTTGGGCCGACGGGGCGCCTCCGCACGCCGCCAACAGCAGCGCCGCGCAGGCAAACAGTTTCGTTTTCATAGTCATGCGTTTTTTCGGTTCCAAGCAAAAATAATGCACGCGGAGCAGAATACCAAATTTATCCGCACGCATCCTGCAGCGAATCGAGCACGGCGACGATCTCTTCGCCGTAACGCTCCGTCCGTCCGGGTCCGAAGCCCCGGATGACCAACAGGTCCTCGGGCGATTCGATGTCGTTCCGGGCGATGTTGAGCAGGTCACGGTTCGAGGCGATGACGAAGGGTTTGCGGCCCATGGCCTCGGCACGGCGGTCGCGCCACAGGCAGAGCGCCTCGTAACGCTCGCATTCCAGCTCGGTGAGGTCTGTTGCGGGAGGCATGAAATCCCCAACCAGAGCCGGGGCCGCCGCACGTTCCCCATCCGTGGGGTCGTGGTAGATGACGATGACCGTCCACGACGACCGGCCCCGCAGGCATCCGCAATGGAGGCGCGAAACGCGGACCGCCGCGAGAAATTTGTTCACGATCCGTTCGTCGCGCTCCCGCACGGCGGGGTCGACGCGGATCTCAAAGGTTTTGATCTTCATAGTCCGTTGTTTGAAGTTGCGTCCTCAAATATAGACCAAAGAGCCGGATTCCGCAAAATCGCATCCCGAAGCACGGGATTTTTTAGTAATTCTGGAAAACTTCTGTTAGTACCTTATACAAAGGACTTTGGGATAATTACCCGTTTTTGAGGTAATGACTTGGCAACGGTACAATCTGCTGCGTTCTACCTTGAATTGCTTTCAAGTAACTCGTTTCTGTGTACAAAAATAATAGAATAGTCCGATGCACACAAGGTACATCAAAGAAAAAGTTCGACTATTTTTTTAGTTTGTTTAATCGCATTACAATCGAAGTTTGACTTCTACCCCTGTCTC
>X355_Hoffmanns_Two_toed_Sloth__coassemble_1823_pt1 | contig 130501 bp, 78 predicted proteins | sample X355_Hoffmanns_Two_toed_Sloth__metabat2_high_PE_009 | metagenome-assembled genome bin X355_Hoffmanns_Two_toed_Sloth | reverse complement strand
ACCGCGAGAACTGGTACATGATCGACTCGTCGTTCATCACTACCCTGCCCGACACCTGGGGCATCAACCAGCGCTACATCATGCTGGCCGTGAACAACTGGGACAAGGAGTACCAGCGCGTGCTGCTGGGCGGACTGACGTGCGACAGCGAGGATTTCTACAACTCGGAGTGCCACACCAGCGCCATCTTCCTGCCGAAGCTCGAAGCGGGCAACACGCAGTACATCGGATTCTTCCACACGGGAGCCTATCAGGAGTCGCTGGGCGGATTCGGAGGCATCCAGCACTGCCTGATCCCCGCGCCCAAGCACATCATCATCGACCGCGACAAGTCCGACAACGAGTATTACACGCGCTTGTTCGCCAAGGAACAATCCTACCGTTCGATGCTCCGAATACTGGGTTACTAACCGCAGGCTCCTGCAAGCGCATGTAATACTGCAAGTGCAGACAATCCTCCCAAACCCTCCTTTGAAAAGGAGGGCTTTCAAGGGCCGCCAGTTCGCGAAGGAGCAGTCCTACCGTTCGATGCTCCGAATACTGGGTTACTAACCGCAAACGCGTGTAATAGCATTTGCACAGCCCGTTCACCCCAAGTCCTCCCCCACCGGGAGGACTTTTTTTAGTATTAGTGTCTCCGCGGACGCCGGGATTGCGGAAAAATTCGTAACTTCGGCGTCAAAACATGAATTTCAGCCTCACGATGAAAACCAAAATACGGATCTGGAAAACGGCGGTTCTCGCGGGAACCCTGCTCTTCCTGTCCGGAACAGCCGCGGCGGAAGGGCTTCCGGCAGGAGCTCCCCCGCCGGACGAAACGACGGCCGAACCCCCCGACAGCCTCCACGGCAGCGACGCCTATCGAACGGGGTATCGGGCGGGATACCGCGCCGGCTATCGGGCCGGACTGCGGGACCGGTCCGGATACGACGCCGACCGGGTTCCCGCCGGATGGAATACGGCGCACGACAACAAGGCGGCCTCCAACCGCCGGTTCATGCACCGCCTCGGCGGCGAGTTCCGTCCCGAATACATCTTTCCGACCAACCCCTTCGTACAGGGCAGCAACATGGCCGGACAGCCCATCGACCTCTCCCTCTCGGGACACCTCCGCTACTCGTTCCAATACCGCCCGGGGTCGCTGCCCGACCGGATTTACGGCGGCGCCTACCAGGGTCTCGGAGTCGCCTACTACGATTTCGGGAACCCCGACGAGCTGGGCAACCCGATCGCGGTCTACCTCTTCCAGGGCGCCCGCATCGCCCGCATCAGCCCCCGGGTGTCGTTCGACTACGAGTGGAATTTCGGACTTTCGTTCGGCTGGAAGCCCTACGACGAGGAGACCAACCGGCTCAACATGATGATGGGGTCGAAGATGAACGCCTTCCTCAACATCGATTTTTTCCTCAACTGGATGGTCACGCGGGAGGTCGATTTCTCGGCGGGCGTCTCGCTCTCGCACTTTTCCAACGGCAACACCAAGTTCCCCAACGCGGGCCTCAACTCCGTGGGTCTGCGTGCCGGACTGACCTATAATTTCGGCCGCAACCCCTCCGAAGCCCCCACGCGAACCGTCTATCCGGCATTCCCGCGCCATTTCAGCTACGACCTCACGCTGTTCGGCTCGTGGCGCCGCAAAGGCATCGAGGAGGGTGACAGGCAGTATGCCGCGCCGGATGCCTACACGGTCGTGGGATTCAATTTCGCCTCGATGTACAACTTCGGCTACAAGTTCCGTGCGGGTGTGTCTTTAGACGGCGTTTACGACGGCAGCGCCAACATTACCATCGCCGACCAGATCGTGCCGATGGGCAGCCGGCGGGACCTCGTGGTGGAGAAACCCGGATTCGACAAGCAGATCGCCCTGGGAGTTTCTGCCCGCGGGGAATTCGTGATGCCCTATTTCAATATCGGCATCGGGCTGGGCGTCAACGTCCTGCACAAGGGCGGCGACCTGAAATCCTTCTACCAGATGCTGACCCTGAAAGTCGCCGTGACGCACAGCTCGTATGTCCACATCGGATACAGTCTGCGCGATTTCCACATGCCCAACTACCTGATGCTGGGCGTCGGCTACCGCTTCAACAACAAATATCCCCGGCACCGCTGACACGAAAAATCCCCGGCCTCTCAGCCGGGGATTTTCTTTTCAGGCGTCAGGCGGTACACGTTACGCCCCGAACAGGAACACGAAAGGTTTGACGCTCCTGCGGAATTTCGCCGTGGCGTCGCCCGCATAGCCCTTTCCGCCGACGAGCGTGAGGGTCCGCTCGCCGCTGCCCTTCGAAAAGTCGATAGCCGCGAGGTTCACCCAGAAGGTCTCCATCGCCAGCGTCGGTTCGAAATAGTAGACCCGGTCCTTCTGGTCGCAGACCGAACGCCAGCGCGTCGAGGAGATGTGCGGTTTGTCGGGCGTCGAGATGCCGTAGGGCACCGAGACGTTGCGCATGACCGACATCACGGCCGGCACGGCGATCTTCGGATCGGCCGACTGCGCGACGGCGTTGATGTAGAACGAGGCCCGCACGAAACGGTCCGGAGCGCGGTTGGTGCCCGGCAGCATCGTGAGGCCCCCGATCTGCTGCCAGTAGTCGAGTATCGCCAGCTGGTCGGCGTAGAACGGCGAATTGGTCATCACCTGATACTGGCGTCCGTGGTGGATTTCCAGTTTTCCGTCGCGGTATTCGAAGATCGCACTGTCGCCCGAAGGATCGGAAATCGCCAGGTGAAGCCGCGATTTCACGCCGTTCGGCAGGTCGGGGGCGTCAAGGCGGAATTTTTCTTTCGCCAACTCGACCACAGCCTCGTCCACCGTGGCGAAATTGTCCAGCACATACTGCGTCCAGATGCTCAGCCCCATCACCGGGCGCGTGTCTCCGGGGCGCTCGTAGACCGATTCGGGCAGGAACAGCAGGCTGGCGACCAGCCCGGCCTCGTTCATGCCGTCGGCGACGCCGATGTCGTAGCCGGCGGCCGAGAGCGAACCGTATTTCGAGGTCCAGAAGACGGTGTTGTCCGTATTCGCACCGCGGCGTTCCATGCCGCGCGGGAAGATGTAGAGGTTGGTGAGCGGGTCCTCGCGCCAGTCCATCGTGCGGCCCGTCACGGTCATACCGTCGGGTCCGAGGTAAACGGCGCGGGTGCAGGCTTCGACCCGGGGAAGATGGACGGCCAGCGCAGCGGCGCACAGCATTGTCAGAGCGGATGTTTTCATAAGCAGGTTGTTTTAAGACGGATATACCGATACAAAAGCGATGCAAAAGTGCCGCGTTACGATCTCTGCATACGACATAAATGTAGACAAAATAATCAGGATCTCCAAAAAACATCCCGGGCCGCGGAAAAAGAGATTACGGTTCAGCAGACCGTTCAGCGAACCGCGGCCGTACGGATTTGCCCTCGTTCCCCGTTTTTTTACTATCTTTGCAGAAAACCACAGACCGATGCAGATCACCAAAGCCGAATTCAAATGCTCGTCGGAGCGCATTTCGCAGGTTCCGAAGGACGACCTGAAGGACATCGCCTTCATCGGGCGCAGCAACGTCGGCAAGTCGTCGCTCATCAACATGCTCACCGCCCGCAACGGACTGGCCAAGGTGTCGGGAACCCCCGGCAAGACGCGGCTGGTGAACCATTTCCGCATCAACGACGCCTGGTACCTCGTCGACCTGCCGGGCTACGGCTACGCACGCACGTCGAAGGCGCAGCGCGGGGAGTTCTCGAAGCTCATCACCGACTACATCCTCAAGTGCGAGAAGATGCATTTCCTGTTCGTGCTGGCGGACATCCGCCTCGAACCCCAGAAAATCGACCTGCGCTTCATCGAGATGCTGGGCGAAAACGGCATTCCGTTCGCCATCATCTTCACCAAGGCCGACAAACTCTCGAAAACCCAGCAGCAGAAGAGCGTAGAACGGTTCCGGACCGCCCTCGCCGAGCAGTGGGAGGAGCTGCCGCCGATGTTCGTCTCCTCGGCGGAGAAAAGCTCCGGACGCGAGGAAATCCTCGCCTTCATCGACGAATGCTTACGGCAAAACTGACCCCAACCGCCCCGGTCCCCGGCGCGAAAACCGGCCAGTTCCGGAAATGTTTAACCGATTGTTGAAAAAATGCGTCCGCACGGGCGCATTTTTCAATCCTATTGTCCTATATTTGCAACGTCAAAAAAATCCTCGTAACCTATGGCTATCCACAAAATCAAAATCTTCACCGGACGCGGTTCGGAATACCTGGCCACCAAGATCGCCGCGAGCTTCGGTACGACGCTCGGGCAGTCGGAGGTCCTGCGTTTCAGCGACGGCGAATTTCAGCCCTGCTACAACGAGTCGATCCGCGGCTGTACGGTCTTTATCATCCAGTCTACCTTCCCGCCCTCGGACAACCTCATGGAGCTGCTGATGATGATCGACGCGGCACGCCGTGCGTCGGCTTATCAGGTCGTGGCCGTGGTGCCCTATTTCGGCTGGGCGCGGCAGGACCGCAAGGACCGTCCCCGCGTGCCGATCGGAGCTAAGCTGGTGGCCAACATGCTGATGGCCGCAGGCGTCGACCGCGTGATGACGATGGACCTGCACGCCGACCAGATTCAGGGATTTTTCGACGTTCCGGTCGATGCCCTCTATGCCAGCGGCATCTTCGTTCCCTACATCAAGAGCCTCAACATCGAGGACCTCTCGATCGCGGCTCCCGACATGGGCGGCGCCAAACGCGCCAACACCTACTCGAAACTGCTCGGTACGCCGATCATCATTTCGCACAAGGAACGCGCCAAGGCCAACGTCGTGGGCAAGATGACCGCCATCGGCGACGTGGAAGGCCGTAACGTGCTGATCGTCGACGACATGATCGACACCGCCGGCACGATCTGCATGGCCGCCGACATGCTCATGGCCCGCGGGGCAAAGAGCGTCCGCGCCGCCATCACCCACCCCGTGCTTTCGGGCCCGGCCTACGAGCGCATCAACGAGAGCGCCCTGCAGGAGGTGATCGTGACGGACACCATTCCGCTCAACCCCGACAAGGACCTGCACAAATTCACCGTCCTGTCGGTCGCCGACCTCTTCGCCGACGTCATCGAGCGCGTGCACAACTACAAGGAAATCTCGTCGATCTTCTCCAAATAGGAAAACCGACTCCCACCCAAAAAATTCCCCGGAACCTTTTCGCAAGGTTCCGGGGAATTTCATTTATCATAAAGAATCTACCCTGCCTTTTCGCCCTTGGTACGGCTGCGGACATACTCCGTGGGCAGGCATCCGACGTGCTTCTTGAAGCTCGTGGCGAAATACGACGGGGAGTTGAAGCCCACCATCGAGCTGATCTCCGAAATCGAGTATTTGCGGTCCAGCAGCAGTTTGCAGGCGTAGTTGAAACGAATCTTGCGGATGAATTTCGTGGCCGACTCGCCCGTGATGGACTTCATCTTCAGGTGGAGGTTCGAGCGGCTCATGCAGAGCGCCTTGCTGAAATCGTTCGACGAGAACTCCTCGTTGTCCATGTTCTCCTCGACGATGCGGATGGCCTTTTTGAGGAACTCCCCGTCCATCGAGTTGGAGGTTATCTTGTCGGGATCGATCTCCGCATCGTCCGAATAGTAGTGGCGCATCCGGTAGCGGGCTTTCAGCAGGTTCTGGACGTTGGCCGCTAACAGCGAAATCGACAGCGGCATCGGCAGGTAGCTGTCGGCCCCGGCCTCGATGCCCGTGATCTGCTCCTCGACGCTGCCCTCCGTGGCGAGAATCACCACCGGGATATGGCAGGTGCGGATATTCTGCTTCACCGCCTGGCAGAGTTTCAGCCCGTCGATTCCCGGCAGCACGCGGTCGGCAATGATGATGTCGGGTTCCAGCGTCTTGAGCCGTTCGAGGGCGTCGTTGCCGTCGGCCGCCACCTCGACGCTGTAATGGGCCTTGAAATGGTCGGCGACATAGCGTGCCACCTCAGCGTTGGACTCGGCCAGAAGAATCGTCCCACGCGTCTGCTCCGGAACCTCCTCGGCAGGTGCGAAATCACTGCCCTCGCCCGACCACTCCTCGGGCAGGAATTTCTCGGCGTCGCGGATAATCGAGGCCCGCACGTCATGTTCCCCGGCGCGTTTCGCGGCCGGATAGGCCCCGATGTCGTCGGGCAGCGTGATGGTGAACTCCGTGAAACGCCCCGGCTCGCTCCGCAGCGTGATCGATCCCTCGTGCAGTTCGACGATGCGGCGGACGATCGACAGCCCGATGCCCGAACCGTCGTGTGACTCGTTGACCTGGTAGAAACGTTCGAAGATACGCTCCTGCTGGTCCTGTGGAATGCCGATGCCGGTATCGCGGACCGTGAGGCGGAAGCACCCCTCGCCGCGCTGCAGGGCGACGCGGATGATGCCGCCGTCGGGCGTGAATTTGAAGGCGTTCGACAGCAGGTTCGTGAGCATCATCTCGAGGAACATCCGGTCGACAGGCAGCGCCTCGCCCCGCAGCTCGGAGCTGAGGATATAGTCCATGTCGCGGTTCTGGGCGACCTCCTCGAACATCGAGAAAACCTCGGCGACGATGGCATCGACATCCTGCACGGCGACCTTCATCTTGAACATCTCCAGTTCGGCCTTGCGGTAGTCCAGCAGCTGGTTGATGATGTGCAGGAGTTTGAGGCTGTTGCGGTAGATGTAGTTCAGGCGCGAGGAGACGTATTTGTCGGCCGTGCCGTGTTCGCGGATCTCCTGCAGGGGCGAGAGAATCAGCGTCAGCGGCGTGCGCAGTTCGTGCGAGAGGTTGATGTAGAAACGTATTTTTTCCTGGCTGAGCTGTCCGATCGACTCCTTCTCCATGCGCTCCAGCCGCAGCTGCATCTTCATCTTCATGCGGCCCAGCAGCGCCGCCACGACGCCCCCGACGAATCCCAGCGCCAGCAACACCCACAGAATCTTCGCCGCGAGGGTCTGCCACCACATCGGCAGCACGCGGATTTCGACCGTCGCGGGCTCGTCGTTCCAGCGCCCGTCGTTGTTCGCCGCGCGGACCTTGAAGAGATAGTGCCCGGGCTTGAGGTTCGAATAGTTGGCCTCGAGGTGCGAGGTCTCGTACCAGCGGGTGTTGAATCCTTCGAGCTTGTAGGCGAAGGTGTTGCGGCCCCCGGCCAGCGGATTGACCGCCACGAAGCGCACCGTGAAGATGTTGCGCACCGAGGGGAACGCCGCCGCCGTGACCCGCCCCGTCGAATCGCGTTCGATGCGCACGCGGCGGTCGCCGTCGGCATCGGCCACGTCGACGCCCGTGATCTGCGGTTCGGGCGCAAAGGGGTTGTCCACCAGGTCGTGGGGCCGGAACCACGTGATACCGCCGATGCCGCCGAACCAGAAGATTCCGTCGCGGCTCCGGCAGTAGGAGTAGAGGTTGAACTGGTTGTTGGCGATGCCGTCGCGCAGGGTGTAGCGGCGGAAGGTGTTTTTCTGCGTATCGAAGCACGCCATGCCGTTGTTGGTCGAAATCCACAGCCGCGCCAGCTCGTCCTCGAGGATGCCGTAGACGAAATCGTTGGGCAGGCCGTCGGCCACGGAGAAGCGCGTGAACGAATTGTCCGAAGCGTTGTAGCGGAACAGCCCGTGGCGGGTGCCGACCCAGATATTATGATGTGAGTCCTCCGTGACGCACATCACGGTGATATCCCGGCGGGGGGGGGAAATTTCGTCCTTCACCGGCATCAGTTCGCAGGTCATCACCTGCCGCGCGTCGGGCTGCCAGAGGTACAGCCCTGCCCCGGTGCCGATCCACACGCGGTTTTTCGAATCGCGGAAGAAGGTCGTGATTTGCAGCGACCCCAGCCGGGGCTCGTAATCGGCGCAGAGGTGGCGCGAGAAACGTCCCGCGGCGGTGTCGAACGACAGCAGTCCGTTGAGCGTGCCGACCCACAGCGTGCCGTCGCCGCCATCGAGCAGGGCGTAGCAGCTGTTGTTGATCGGAATCGAGGCGTTGACCGGATAGTGCCGCACACGCCGCGTGGCGGCGTCCATCGAGCTCAGGCCCCCGGCGTGGGTGCCTATCCACACGCGGCCACGGCCGTCGGGAAGCACGCATTTGACGTTGTTCGACAGCAGGGAACCGCTGGCGGTGTTGAACTCCGAGAAACGCCCCGTGCGACGGTCGTAGAGGTTCACGCCGTCGTCGTTGGTGCCGATCCAGAGGCTCTCCGACGCGGGGTCTTCGACGATACAGCTCACCGTATTGTCGCCCAGCGAATTGCGCGTCGGATCGTGGCGCAGCACCCCGAAGCGGCGGGCCAACGGATGGTAGTAGTTCACCCCGCCGTAGTAGGTCCCGAGCCAGACGCCGCGCTGGGCATCGATGAAGATGGAACGAATCGAGTTGTGGCTCAGCGCCCCCGGCTCGGAGGTGTGCACATAGCGTTCAAAGCGTCCGCTCTGGGGATCACGGATCGAGAGTCCGTCGAACGTGCCGATCCAGAGACGCCCCGCGGAGTCGGTTTTCAGCACGCGGATGTAGTTCGAGACCAGCCCGGGATTCGACGCGGCGTCATAGCGGGCAGTGACCTGCAGTGCCCCGTCGAGCCGGTAAAGGCCGTTGCCGTGGGTGGCGACCCAGTATCCGTCGCCGTCGGCGACGATGCTGGCGATGTCGTAACGGGCCATCTGCGGCAGGATGCGCACGGCATTGCCGTAGGTGGAAGAGTAGGTGTAGATGCCGTTGGAGGTCCCGACCAGAAAACCGTCGCGCGAGGGACAGACGGCGTGCACGCTGATACCCGTGAGGTAGGTCCGGATTTCGAGCTCGCGGCTCGCACGGTCGAAGAGCACGATGCCGAGGTCGGTGGCGAGAATCAGATCGCCGCCGGCCGTGGCGGCGATGTCGGCGACCTGCATGTTGCGCCCCTCGAGGCGGAAATTTTCGAACGACTGCGTCGCCGCGTCGTAACACGACAGTCCCGACGCGGTGCCGATCCAGAGCAGGCCCCCGTCGGCGAAAAGTGCGTTGACCGAGTTGTCGCCCAGGCTCTGCGCATCACCCTCGACATGGCGGAACACCGTGAACGAATAGCCGTCATAACAGTTCAGCCCGTCCTGTGTGCCCATCCACATACGTCCCATTCCGTCCTGTGCGATGGCCAGCACGGTGCTTTGCGACAAGCCTTCGTTGACCGACAGCGTGCGGAATTCGATGGCGGCGGAGACCCGGCCGGAAAACAGGGAAAGGACGGCAAACAGAAAAAGCGTAGGTTTGAGTTTCAGCATAGTGCAACAGCTTAGCGTATAAATATACGTTATTTTTTCGGAAAATCCGCGGCTTCGGGTCGTTTTTTCGGTCCCGGAAAAAGCGCCGCCGGGCGTGAAACACGTCCGGCGACAGGTCTGCGTGCGGCGTTAGCGCACCGAGGCGGGCACCGTATCAACCAGTTCGCGGGCAGGCTCGCCCTTGCGGCGCACGACGGTGCTGCCCCCGGTCTCCGACGCCGGAGTGTTATAGAGCACGGCGTTGCCGCGGCGGTCCGTGACGGAGAGCGATGCGGGCTTCGAGGCGTCGAGTTCCGCCGAGACGGTCCATCCGCCGACCGTCACGCGGCCCTTCGCATCGCGTTTCAGCGCCAGCGGCTTCCGCCCGTCGGGCGTAATGCGGAAGACGGCCAGGAAACGCTGCGCACGGCTCTTCGCCGGGGTCGTGAACTCGGCATGCCACTGATTCGTATACTCCTGCACCTTGCCGTCGGGTCCTGTGCGTTTTTTCCAGTTGATCGCCGGGGAGAAGAACCGGTCGGTCAGGTTCAGTTCCAAACCGCTTGAGGTGAAGAGGTCCATCCGCCCCTCGGCCAGCCCGTTGGAGGCCGCGACGGCATTTTCCCCGGCCGGCGCCATGCGGTTATGACTGTGCAGCAGCCACGTCCACGCGACGGGTTTGCGGGCCTCGAGCTCGTCGTAAATGACGATCACGTCGGGTTTCAGGAAGAGGAAATGGCGGCGGAAGCGCGTGACGCCCGGATCTCCGAGACCGTTTTCGGGCGTGTAGGCCACTTCCGATTTCTCCATGCGGTCGATCCAGAACGGCGTGCGGATCGAATCGTAGGCGTGCGAGGCATCGCCCAGCGTGTAGGTCAGCGCCTCGTTGTCGGCGAAACGCGCCAGCCAGCCGTAGCCGTTCTCGCCGATTACCTGCGCCAGTCCGTCGGCGAGGATCGTGTTGTGGCCCCGCGAGCGGTAGTGCATCAGCGTATGCTTGTCGTTGAAATTCGAATAGTAACCCGTGCCGCCGAACAACTGGCGGCCGCCGTAGTTGATCGTGAAGCCGTTGTGCGCGGCGTGGGCGTGTCCCGTCGAGCCGAACGGCAGGGCGAAGAAAGCCGCCATCAGGTCGTCCGAGGCGTCGGCCGGATCGGTGTGCATCAGCGAGAACCCCGCGTCGGGATAGAACCGCGAGGTGTTGCGGGCAGGGGCTTTCGGAGCCACTCGGTCGGCAGGTTTGTCGGTCAGGATGCGGTAGAGCGTGAAACCCTTCGAACGGCAGAGGTTCTTCGGATCGCTGCCGATCAGCTGGTCGGCATACCACCGCGCCTCGGGGCTCGGAAGCTCGCGGGCCAGCGCGTCGGCAAAGCCCATGTAGAGCTGCGACGGAGAGGTCATCTTTTCGTAATCGTCGCCGAAGCCTGTGGCATAGGAGCCTTTCGGGAAGGAGTAGACGAGGAACGACGGCAGGTTGCGGTACCACGGCAGGTCGAAGAAATCCGTGCCCGTCAGGCGCGAGAGGACGAACGGCACGTAAACGAACGTCACCAGATTGGCCTGCATATAGCTGCTGCCGTCGTGCCAGCCGCCGTCGTCGCCGCCCAGAATCGGGAAGCGTGCACACCAGATTTCATAGCAGTAGCGGAACCATTTTTCGGCCTCGGGCAGGTCGCCCAGCGTGGCGATCGACGTGAAGAGAAAGTTGCGGAAAGTGTGCTGCCAGACGTGGTTGTCCATCGAGTGGGTCTCGAAATCCTTGACGTAGTGTTTGTAGAAATGCTCCCCGCGGACGCGGATAGCTTCGAGTACCGCGGCCCGCTCGGCGGGGGTCATTCGGTCGCAGGCCGTGTCGTAACCCACGGCCAGTCCGTACATGATGGCCGAGCGGTTGAAATCCTCCGCCGTGGCGTCGCTGTCGACGGGCAGCGACGCGGCGTGCAGGGCGTGGCGCACCGCGGCGTCGCGGAAAGGCTCCTCACCCGTGAGCAGGTAGGCCATCGAAAAGTCCACGACAGGCTGCGTGACCACCTCGCCGAATTTGTGGTACATGAAATTGATGAGCGACTTTTTCTGGAAAGGCGTCATCCCCGTGGTGTCGCGTGGCCGCGTGGGTGCGACGGGCACGAGGTCCATATTCAGGTTTCTGCGGGCCTTGCGCACCAGTTCCCGGGCTTCGGGGTTCCGCTGCGCCCGGGTGCGGAAAGCATCCGCACCGTCACGGGAGACATAGAGCCGGTGATGCGGCATGGCGGCGACCCTGCGCACCAGTTCCGCACCCGTCGGGGTGGCGAACCGCCTGCACGAAGCGTCGACCGTGAAGGCGTTGACCGCCGACCAGCGTTCCGGGCAGCCGGGCTCCGCGACGGACCACTGCCAGTACCAACGGCCTTCGGCCAGCGGCTCGTGGCAGGCATAAGCCGCCCATTCGAAGGGCTCCGAGGGCGTAACTCCGGCAAAGGTGCTGTCCTGCGACAGCCGCACGCGGTAGACCGCGCGTTTCGAATCGCCCGAGGCGGGCCAGAGCAGCGCGGGCGGGTTCTGCGTCACGGCCGTGCCGCCCGCAGGCTGGGCCCATTCGCGGTAGCGGGGCCGCAGCGATTGTTTGTCGAGCCGGATTTCGGCCGGGAGTTGCGCCGCGGCGTCGAGAAGCGCGAATAGCGCGGCAAAAAGCAGAATTCGTTTCATCGTTCGGCGGATTTAAAGAGTTCGGAAAAGCGGACGCATTTGTTTTCGACCAGCGGCCGTGCCCAGAAAGCGATACTGACGATATAACCGATGGTCAGGCAGACGAACAGCAGGGCGATGCGTAGTCCCGCAAGGTCGCCCAGCCACCCCACAATGAGGGGTCCCAGGGCGCCTCCGGCGATGCCCGTGCAGAGGATGCCGGCCAACGATCCGTGGTAACGACCGACGGAGTTGAGCCCCGTGGACATCACGATGGAGAACATCACCGAAATGGAGAACCCCACGGCGGGGAAGGCCTGCACGGCGACACCCGCCGGACCGAACAACGCCGCCAGCAGCGACGCCACGGCCAGCGCCCCCGAGACCTTGAGGACGATGCGCCAATTCCAGAGCTTCAGAGCGAAGAGGCCCGCGAGGCATCCCACGGACATATAGCCCCAGAAGCGGCCCACGACAGGAGCGCCGACCGTCTGCGGGTCGAGTCCGTGGTACGAGCGCAGAAACTCCGAAATCCAGTTGGCGACGCCCTGCTCGGAGGCCGTGTAGGCCAGCATCCCGAAGAAAAAGAGGTAGACGTACTTGTTTTTCAGCAACTCCCGGTAGGAGTGCAGGCTGCCGCTGCGTTCGTCGTCCTGCAGTTCGATGCGCGGGAAGCGCACCGCGAGCACCACGACGATCACCGCCGCGAGAATCAGCGCGAAAAGCCAGTAGAGCGACACCCACGGCAGTTCGGGCGGGGTCAGCCTTTGCAGCAGTCCCGTGAATCCCGCAAGCCGTTCGCCCGAGGTGAGGCGTTCGACCAACGTCGCATAGACAAAGGGGCTGACGAACGACGCGGCGCCGAACACCAACTGTCCCATGACCGAAAAGAACGCGAAATTCTCCTCGCCGCCCGCCACGCGGGTCAGTGGGTTGATCGTGGTCTGGAGCATGGCCATGCCCAGTCCGATGATGAACGACGAGGCCAGCAGCACGGGGAACGTCGGACAGAACGCAAAAAGGAGCGATCCGGCCAGCGGCAGCGTGAAACCCGCCGTGAGCACGGCTTTCTGGCTGAAACGCTCGATGAGCATCCCCGCCGGAATCGACATGATGCCGTAGGCCAGAAAGAACGACATCGGAATGAACCCCGCCAGCGCGAGGTGCGTCAGGCGGAAATTGTCGATAATGTCGGGAATCAGCGGCCCGATGATGTTGGTGATGAACGAGATCACGAACCAGAAGCCCATGATGAGGGCCACGATCCGGTAGTTGCGCTGTCTCATCGTCACCGCATTTTATCCAGCACCAGCCCCGCGGCGCCCATGCATCCGGCCCGGTTGCCCAGCCGGGCGGCCACGAGTTCGGTGTCTTCGCCGCAGACCGACATCATCTGCCGCCGGACCCTCTCGCGCAATTTTTCGAGGTAGAAATCCCCGGCTTCGGAGATGCCGCCCCCGACCACCACGCGCTGCGGGGCGAAGAGGTTGATCATCGAGGCGATGCCGTGCGCGAGGTAGTTCCAGTGCTCCTCCATGGCCTGCACGGCGGCCGGGTTGCCCTCCTTGTAGAAGAAAACCACATCCTTGCCGTCGACGTTGCATTCCGCACCGCCGTCGTTGCCGCTCAGGGCGCAGAACCTCCGGACGAGCGCCGAGGTCGAGGCGTAGTGCTCCAGACACCCCACCCCGCCGCAGGCGCACGCCTCGCCGTCGCATTTGACGGTGATGTGGCCCATCTCCATGCCGCGGTTGCGGTAGCCCCGGTAGAGGCGTCCGTCGATCAGCACGCCGCAGCCGATGCCGGTGCCGACGGTGACGAAAACCACATCCGTGGCTCCCTTGGCAGCGCCGAACAGCGTCTCGCCCAGCGCCATCATATTGGCGTCGTTGCCGGCGAGGGTCTTCAGCCCCTCGGCCTCCTCAACGCGGCCGGCGAGAGGGATATTCTCCCACCCCGCGATATTCTCCGCACCGCCCAGCACCGTGCGTCCGTCGGCCGAGACGACTCCCGGGGTGCCGACACCGACCCCGGCCAGCGTCAGGCCCTCGCTCACGGCGTATTCCCGGCAGGCTTCAACGCCTTTCAGGACCTGTCCGAGCACGGCTTCGGCACTCTCCTGCGCAAAGGCAGGGAGCTGACCGCTGAAAGGCATCTCCCCCGAAGAGGCAACCACGGCGTACTTCACCGAAGTGCCGCCGAGGTCTATTCCGATTGCGTAACGTTCCATATCCTAAGCCCTTTCCACCCAGATCGGCGAACTCCAGCCCCACTGTCCGTCACGCTGGCGCACGCGCACATAGTAATAATCGGTATCGCGCTGGGCCTTGTCGTCGACCATGCAGTGTCCGACGCAGAAGGCCGCTTCGGGCTGTGCGCGTTCGAACTGCACGGCCTCGGAGAGCCATCCACGCAGGAAATGCGCCCGGGCGCCCTCCATCAGTTCGGCAATCGGGTGTTCGTAGGTGTGGCCGTTGAACTCGGCGACAAGCTTCGCCGTGCGGGGAGCCGTCACGTCGAGAATGACGCCCTGCATGGCGGGTGTCATCACGTTAGGATTCTTCGACGAGTACATGTCGAGCGCTACGTGGCGTGCGTCGCGCTCCACGACGCGGTTGACTCGCGTGTGGAACTCCGTCTCGCCCGGCTGCGGCGAGGTGAAGGCCGCACCGCGGAAGCAGGTCTGCAGATCGTCGATCGTTCCGTCGGTCAGCCGCAGCTGTCCCTGCCAGTGCACGTATTCCTCCTCGCGGTTCCAGCCGAAATTGACCTTGATTTTCGTGCGGATAACGTCGTCCGAAGGCGCCGCGGCGCGGTGCGGACCATTCAACCGCGCGATGCACTGGCCGTTCTTGATGAGGTCCACATAGTCGATGGCGTTCTGCCCCTCGACATTGAGGTAGATTTCGCGCCGTCCGGCCCGGATAACGTCGCCCGAAACGCCGCCGTTGATGCGGAAATCGATTTTAATCTTGTCGCCCGTGACGCCGCAGACATGGCGCTTGCCCATGTTCTCCCAGATGGCGTCACGGTCCAAAGCCGGGGCGTAGACGCCGATGCGGCCGTCACCGTAACTGCCCGGATAGCCGGCGTGCTGGTCGGTGGAGCACATCAGCCCGAATTTGTGGCCCTGCTCCAGCCCGTACTGAATCGAACCCTCCCAGATACGCGGGCCCATGTCGTGGAGGTAGTCGTAATCGCCCGTGTCGTTCTCGGCCAGTCCGTGGCGCGAGAACATCTCGACGAACGGCGTCTGCCGGTCCTGCCTGAAAGCCGCCCAGTTGTAACCGCGGAATCCGGTCATATAGCCCATGTGGTGGGGCGTAATATAGCAGTCGTACTCTTTGAGCCTCTCCTTGAGGTCGGGAACCGAGGTGCACTCGACCAGCGGGGCGTCGAAGCCGTGGAACAGCGCCACGTGGTCGCCGTGCTCCATGCTGTGACATTCGTAGGAGGGGAAGGTCAGGAATTCGCCCGGACGATTGGCCGCCTTGACGGCCGCCAGGTATTTGTCATATCCCCCGGCACGCAGGCGCCTGAACGCCTCGGTGTGGTAGCCGATGACCCAGTTCAGGCGCGGGTCGTTCTCGCCCGGAATGTCGGGCCACAGGGCGTGAGGCGTCACCGAGACGAAATCCAGCTGCTGTTCGGCAGCGGCAAGGGCGTCCGAGAGGTCGCCATGGCCGTAGGTCACGTTGCAGTGGTTGTGCACGTCGCCCCAGAAGACCTTGAGGTCCTTGAGCGAGGGGAATCCTTTTTTCAGATCGCCGGGCAGCGAATCTTTGTCGCCCAGTTTCGCGCATCCGGGAATCGTCCCCGCAGCCGCCAGGCCGAGCAGGGTCCAGCCCGAAGCCTTCAGAAAATTTCTTCTATCCATCGTATGGTGTGTTTTAAGTTGTTCCTATAACTGATCCGCGCCGCGGAAGAATTCGTATTCCCGTTCGCAGGGGTCCGTGTCGCCGCACTCCTGCTGGAGCTTTTCGAGACGCGCGTGCATGTCGCTGCGCACCGGGGCGTAACCGGGGTCGTTGTAGACGTTGCGCATCTCGTGCGGGTCTTTCTTCAGGTCGTACAACTCCCATTCGTCCACGTCGTTGTAGAAATGGATGAGCTTGTAATCGTTGGTCCTAACGCCGTAATGACGCTTCACGGAGTGCCACGAGGGGTATTCGTAATAGTGGTAGTAGACTCCCGTGCGCCACGCTTCGGGGGTCTTGCCGCCCGAGGTGAGCACGCCCTTCAGCGAACGTCCCTGCATGTCGGCGGGAACCTCCAGCCCGGCCATGTCGACGAACGTCGGGGCCAGGTCGATGTTCATGGCCAGCGCCTTCGTGCGGACGCCCGCCGCAACGGCTTTCGGATAGCGCACCAGCAGCGGCGTGCGCTGGCACTCCTCGTACATGAACCGCTTGTCGAACCAGCCGTGCTCGCCCAGGAAGAACCCCTGGTCGGAGGTGTAGACGATAATCGTGTTGTCCAGCTCGCCGATCTCCTCGAGGTAGTCCAGCAGACGCCCGACGTTCTCGTCGACGCCTTTGATCACGGCGCAGTAGTCCTTCATATACTGCTGGTATTTCCAGCGCGTCAGCTCCTCCTGCGACACGCTGCCCTTCATGCGCTCGTACTCGGCGATGCGCGGGGCATAGGCCCGGTCCCAGTTGGCCCGCTCTTCGGGGGTCATGCGGTTGTAGGCCGCCTGGTACTGCATGACGCTGCTGCGCCAGTCGTTGGCACGCGACACGTCGTCCTTGTTGGCGTCGCCCGAGGTTTCGAGCTCGTACGACTGCGCCAGCTGTTCGGGGGTCATCAGCTTGAGGTCCCACTCGGGCCACATGTCGCGGCCTATCTCCATCGCCTGCTCGCGGGCGGCGCTGCCGCGGCCCGAATAGTCGTCCAGCAGGTTGAAAGGCTCGGGGAAAACCCTATCGTCGTTGATGCCCAGGTGACGCTGCGCCGGCATCCAGTTGCGGTGCGGGGCCTTGTGGTAGTAGAGCATGGCGAAGGGACGCGACTTGTCGCGCCGTTCGAGAAATCCGATGGCCTTGTCGGTGATGACGTCCGTGACGTAACCCGGCTCGGTACGCTCCTCGCCGTTCTCGATGAACAACGGCGAATAGTACTCGCCCTGCCCCACGAGAATGCTCCAGAAATCGAATCCCTGCGGGTCGGAATTGAGGTGCCATTTGCCGATCATCGCCGTCTGATAACCGGCGTCGTGCAGCAGTTTGGGGAAGGTCTGCTGGTCGCCGTCGAAGGTGCGCGAATTGTCCGTGAAGCCGTTCACATGGCTGTATTTACCCGTGAGGATGCAGGCCCGCGAGGGGCCCGAGATGGCGTTGGAGACGCAGCAGCTCTCGAAGAGCATGCCCTCACGCGCCAGCCGGTCGAGATTGGGGGTTTCGACCAGCAGGCTGCCGTAACAGCTCATGGCCTGCGTGGTGTGGTCGTCGGTCATCATGACGATGATGTTGGGACGCCTGGAACGCCCCTCGCTGCACCCCGCAAGGGCTGCCAGCGTCAGCGGCACGGCGGCATAACGCACGCCGCAACGCATGGAATCGAGGTTTTTCATATATTCAGATCGGTTATCAGTTTCGGGGTTCGGCAAAGGGACGCAGGTTGCGCACGAGCTTCGGATCGCCGATGCGCACGCCCCAGTCGTACATCGCGCGGCGCAGGCGGCTCAACTCGCCTTCGTAACGGCGGTCTACGGCCAGATTGACCATCTCGCCGGGATCGTCCTGCAGGTCGTACAGCGCCTCGCGGTTGCGGCCCCACTGGTAGAGGACGTATTTGTAACGCGGACCGATGACGCACCAGCCGCGCATGCCGGGGCCGGGGAGGAGCGTCTCGACGAAGACTTCGTCGTGGAGCGTCGTCTGACGCCCTTCGGCCACAGGGCGCAGGCTCCGCCCGCGATAGCGTTCGGGGTCGGGCGTGACGCCCGCATAGTCGCAGACCGTGGCGTAGAGGTCCAGGCCGACGTTCGACAGCGCCTCGTCGTTGCGCACGCCCCGCAGGCCGGCGCCCTTGGGAGGCTTGACGATCAACGGCACGTTGATGACCTCCTCCTGCAGATTCCATTTCTGGTTCCAGCCGTGGGCGGCGACGCCGTCGCCGTGGTCCGAGAGGAAGATGATTGCCGCGTCGTCGTAAAGCCCGTGCGCCTTCAGCGCCCCGACGATGCGGCCCACCTCGCGGTCGGCACGCTCCACCAGACGGTAATAGGCATAAAGATAGCGCCGCCAGTCGTCCTGCGTGTAGGTGTAGGTGTCGTGGTAGCGGGGCGAGGAGGCGTGTTCGAGCGTCAGCGCTTCGGCCGCATAGGTCGAGGGCATGAAATTGGCCGGGAGGTTGGGGCACTCGTCGATGGAGAAGGGTGCCAGTTCGCCGTATTGCAGCGTTTCGTTGCGTCCGTATTCGCAGATTTCGTGGGGATTGAGCAGCGAAGCGACCAGGAAGAGCGGCTTCTGTCCGTCGTACTCCCTCAGCGCCGCGTCACAAGCGTCGGCCAGCGCCGGGTCGTTCATCTTCGAGATACGGCGGAATCCCGTGCCCGAATCGGGGAGGTTGACCTCCGGGACGTGCCATTTCCCGGCGTAGAGGCATTCGTAACCCGCCTCGGCGAGGCGGTGGCCGATGCCAGCCTGCATATCGGCGTCGGCGGGACGTATGGCGTTGTCGAAGGCCCCGACCTCGAAGGGCATGCGCCCCGTGACGAGCGCGGCGCGGCAGGGACCGCTCAGCGGATAGGGGCAATAGGCCCGCGTGAACCGCACGCCGTCGGCGACCAGCGCATCCATTGCAGGGGTCCGGACCCACGGATTGCCGGCGCACGACATGGCTCCGGCAGTCTGCTGGTCGGTCATGATGACGATGACGGCGGGACGTTTCCCGGCGGGGGATTTGGGTTTCGAAGCGGCGGCGGCATCGGCGGCCACGGTCAGAGCGGCGAGCGACGCGGCCAGCGAAGCGTGGTTGAGACAGGTCATAGGTGTAGTTTTTCGGTCATACAAAATTACCACAAACCTGCAGCGAAAGCCCCGGAGATTGTCCCCAAAAACGCAAATCGTGTGCAAAAGCCTTTCGATTTTGTAGAATCGAACTTTAAATTTGTCCTAAAGCCCCGCCGGAAGGCCCTTCGCAAGCCGCCATTCGACAAATCCGGCATCGGACTGCACAAAACTGAAACCCCTTTGCAGAAATTCCGGAAAGGATTGGCCATTATTAATAAAAGGTCCCCGCACTTTGTCGTACCTTTGCAACGATGAAACCTGTAAAACTGCTTATCGCGCTTCTGCTCGCCGCCGGGCCCTCCCTGCTGCGGGCGCAGACCGACACCACGGTCTTCGCGCTGCTGGACCTCGCGCGTCCCGGACTGGAGCGCGTCGCCGCACTGCACGCTGCGGGCGACGACACGGCCGCCGCCGAAGCCCTGCTCGACTACTACCGCCGCCGCACGGGCGTCGTCTGTCCGGAAATGGACCTCACGAACATCGTCATCACCCCCGACGAACAGCGCTGGGCCGACGAGGCGATGGACCACCGCTTCTTCGTCCACAAAGGTTACCAGCCCTCCTATTTCTACGGCGACGACATCGACTGGGAGTACTGGCCCGTGAAGGACAACGAACTGCGCTGGCAGTTGCACCGCATGAAATGGTGGGTGCCGATGGGCAAGGCCTACCGCCTCTCGGGCGACGAACGTTACGCCGCGGAGTGGTGCGCCGAATACCTCGACTGGATACGCAAGAACCCCCTCACGGCATATGACGAAGCGAAGGCCACGAACTGGACGCAGGCCGAAAACGTCTATTTCGCCTGGCGGCCCCTGGAGGTGAGCGACCGGCTGGAGTTCCAGATTCACCAGTTTCTCTATTTCCTGCCCGCCGAGGCGTTCAGCGGGGATTTCCTCCTGCATTTTCTGGACAACTACCACCGTCACGCGGAGCACATCACGCGCCATTTCTCGGCCAAGGGCAACCACCTGCTGTTCCAGGCCCAGCGGCTTATCTTCGCGGGGGTCTTCTTCCCCGAATTCCGCGACGCGGCCCGCTGGCGGGCGACGGGCGTCGAAATCCTCAACCGCGAGATCGGCGAGCAGGTCTACGACGACGGCATGCAGTACGAACTGGACCTGCACTACCACCATGAATCGATCGACATCTTCTTCAAGGCCCTGCGGATGATGGACGCCAACGGCCACCGGGGCGAATTCCCGGCCGCGTACCTCGCCACGGTCGAACGGATGATAGACGCCTATATCGACTGCTCGTTCCCGGACTACACGACGCCGCTGTTCAGCGACAACCGGTTCCGGGAGAAGGAGGAGCTGATGCCCTATTACCGCGCATGGGCCGGGGTCTTCCCCGCCAACGCCGCAATCCGGTGGATGGCGACCGAAGGCCGCGAGGGAACTGTCCCGAAGCACCTTTCGCAGGCGCTGCGCACCTCGGGATTCTACGTCCTGCGCAGCGACTGGGACGCCGACGCCACGGTGATGGTCCTCAAGGCCGGGCCGCAGGGATTCTGGCACTGCCAGCCCGACAACGGCACGTTCGAACTCTGGCACCGGGGCCGCAATTTCTTCCCCGACTCGGGCAGTTACGTCTATGCGGGCGACAAGGAGGTGACCGACCAGCGCAACTGGTTCCGCCAGACGCAGGTGCACAACACCCTGACGCTCGACGATGAAAACCTCGCACGCACCGATTCGAAATGCCTGCGCTGGGAGACGGACGGCGCGACGGACATCGTGGCGGTCGAGAATCCCTCCTACGAGGGCCTCACCCACCGCCGCACGGTGTGGTTCGTCGACCGGCGGTTCTTCGTCATCGCCGACGAGGCGTCCGGAACGGCCGGAGGAGAGGTCGGCCTGCACTACAACCTCGTGGAGTGCGACCCGGCAGAGGATGCCGCGGCAAACAGCGTGGCGACCTGCTTCGGCGACGACAACAACCTGCTGCTGAAAGTTTTCGGCGCGGAGCGGATGGAGCGCCGCGAAGGCTGGGTGTCGCGCACCTACCGCCAGCGCACGGAACGTCCGGCCTACGCCTTCACGGTGCGGAAGCGGGCCGGGAAGCCCGTGCGGCTGGTGACGGTACTGCTTCCGGCGGAGGATGCCGCGACGCAGCGCGTCGAAGCCGTCTGGCGCGGGAACCGGTTACAAGTCAAAATCAACGGAACAAAATACAACCTAAAATAACTGCCATGAAACGAATCCTGATGACCCTCTGCGCCGTGCTGACTATCGGCGCGGCAGCGGCCGCCGAAACCACCCCGGCCCTCGGCGATGAGAAATCGCTCTACGACCTGCTGGACCTCGACCGTCCGGGGATGGAGGCCGTGAAAAAAGCCGTCGCCAAAGGCAATGTCGCCGCGGCGGACAAGGAGCTGCTGAAATATTTCCGCACGCGCAAGCCCGTCGAACTCTTCGGCCTCGACCTGGAGAACGTCAAGGTGAACAAGCTCGAGCAGAAACAGGCCGACGAAGCCCTGGAACACAAATTCTACGCCCACAAGGGCTACCAGCCCTCGTATTTCTACGGCGACGACATCGACTGGCGCTACTGGCCCGTGAAGGACAACGAACTGCGCTGGCAGCTGCACCGCCACTACTGGTTCATACCGCTGGCCAAGTGTTACTACACCACGGGCGATGCGAAATACATCGACGCATGGATGGACCAGTACACCGACTGGGTGAAGAAAAACCCGCTGGACGGCGTCGAACGGCTGAAGGCCGCCGGAGCTTCGGAGGCCGAGATCGCCGCCGAACGGGAGAATTACCGCTTCGCATGGCGTCCGATGGAGGCCGGACGCCGTTTGCAGGACCTGCTGACGGAGTTTGCGCTGACGATCCGTTCGCCGCGCTTCACGCCCCAGTTCCTCAACCTCTACCTGCGCACCTACCGCCAGCACGCCGACCACATCCTGCACAACTACTCCAAGCAGGGCAACCACCTGCTGTTCGAAGCCCAGCGGATGCTGTTCGCGGGCATCTATTTCCCGGAGTTCCGCGAAGCCCCCGAGTGGCGCCGCAGCGGCATCGAGATCCTCAACCGCGAAATCGGCGTGCAGGTCTATCCCGACGGGATGCAGTTCGAGCTGGATTTCGGATACCACATCGCCGCCATCGACATCTTCCTCAAGGCCCTCGGCATGGCCTCGGCCAACGGCTATGAGGGCGAATTCCCCGCAAGCTACATCGAGACGGTCGGGAAGATGACCGCCGTGACGTGGAACCTGCTCTTCCCCGACTACTCCAACCCGATGTTCGGCGACACCAAGAGCCACGACAAAAGCTCCCTCCAGCGGCAGTTCCGCAGCTGGAGCCAGGTGTTCCCCGGCGACAAACAGCTGCAATGGTTCGCCACGGAGGGCCGCAAGGGCGCACTCCCCGACTACACCTCGCAGCAGTTCCCGGCATCGGGATTCTACGTCCTGCGCACGGGATGGGACAAGGACGCCACGGTCACGGTCGTGAAGGCCGGTCCCCCGGCATTCTGGCACAACCAGCCCGACAACGGCACGTTCGACTACTGGCGCAAAGGGCGCAACTTCTTCCCCGATTCGGGCAGCTACGTCTACGGCGGCGACAGCGCCGTGCTGGCCCAGCGCAACTGGTTCCGCCAGACCCGCGTGCACAACACCGTGACGCTCGACGACCGCGACCTCGAAAAGACCGATTCGAAGCTTCTGCTCTGGGACGCGACGCCTGCGCTGACGACGCTGGTGACGGAAAATCCCTCCTACGAAGGCCTCACCCACCGCCGGGCGATGTTCTTCACCGGAGAGGGGCTGCTGGTGATCGCCGACCAGGTGTCGGGCCCGGCCGCCGGGAACGTCGGGGTGCATTTCAACCTCTGCCCGGGCCGGATCGAATACGCCAAAGACGGCACCGTGCGCACGCTGTTCGACGACGGCAACAACATCCGCATCAAGACCTCGGCGACGGTTCCCGTGCAGATCCGCGAGGAGGAGGGATGGGTTTCGACCGCCTACCGCAAGAAGGAGGAGCGTCCGGCCTACGCCGTCGAGGCGCAGAAGACCGCCGGCGGCGAACTGCTGTTCATCACGGTGATCGCCCCCGACGAGGCGCCTTTCCAAGGCTCGATAGCCATCGTTCCGGAAAAAGCGCCCGTGGGCGACACGTTCCGCTTCGCGGTGCGCGTGGGCGCCAAAACGTATGATTTAGGGTATGAACTCAAATAAAGCTCCGATGACAATCATGTATCCCGTCCTGCTGCTGCTGGCCTGCACGCCGGACGTCGCACAGGAAAAAGAGGCCCCGAACGGGTTTACAGCGCTGCCCGAGCGGGTGAACATCCAGGCCGACTCGGCCCGGATGAGCCAGGTAATCGACAACGAGTGGGTAGCCGTAGGCATCCGCAAAGACGAGGCGTTAGGGCACGATTACACCCGGATGTACGGAGGCAAACCCTCCTACCGCTTCACCCTCGGGCGCGACGACAACACGCTCGAAGGCTATGCCCCGGGCGAGACCAAAGGTCGTTCGGAACTCGCCTGGTGCTATGCCACGGCGGCCGATTTCGCGGGCCTTCCGGACAAAGTCTATTCCGACGCCCAGCGGATGAAGACCGTCTACCACCACGGCAAGGGCATCTGTCCGCAGGGCACGTCGTGGAGCTACACGTTCGCGGTCTGGATTCCCTCGGAGCTGAGTCCCGAGGTGTCGACGATCTTCGCCCAGTGGCACGGCATGCCCGACCGGACGCTGGTGACGGCGCCCGACGGCCGCGTGATGAAACTCCCGGACGAGGAATTCCTCGCCATGCAGGACACCGTCATCATCAAGAAAGACACGGCTTACGAGCGCGTGGAAACCGTCGACAAGAAGGGCAACACGGTCTGGAAAGCGGGCAAGCCGACGGGCTGGAAGGTCGAGCAGGGCGGCTATCCCCCGCTGGCGTTCGGGTTCTCGAACGGGTATTTCTACATCAAGGCCAACTCCGACCGCCGCTGGTTCACCGACAAGACCGACCGCTGCAACGCCAATGTGGCCAAGGCCAAGGTGATGGTGCCCGTCACCTCGGAGTTCAAAGCCTCGACAATCGCCGCGCGGATGCCCTTCAGCGAGTTCCCGAAGGACCGCTGGGTGACCTTCACCGTGGAGATCGACTGGACGCAGTACGGCGGCGAGGCCGAGACAATCGTGCGTCCGGGACGCCTCGACGTGTGGATGGCCCACGACAGCCGGACAAACCACCTGGTCGACAACGAGCAAATCCTCATAGGCCGCAACGACGAGGACGGCTACTATTTCAAATTCGGCATCTACCGCGTGGGCGACAGCACGGAGCCCGTGAGCTACAACCTCGCAGGATACGCCCAACGGCAGCGCTGATCCGGGGCATAAACAACGGCAGAGGCGGGATTTCGGTCCCGCCTCTTTTTCGTTCGGGCCCCGGAAGCAACAGGTACAGAGGCCGGAATCCCACCCTTATGAGGCATAGATCCGCTGGATTTGTTCCTCGATGTCCGAGGTTTTGTCGATCCGGTCGTTGCGCAGCCGTGCCCGGTAGGTGTAGATCGTCGAAATGGTGCTGTTGAGGAACAGGGCGATCTGCGCCGAATCCGAGACGCCCAGCCGGACCAGCGCCAGGTAACGCAGTTCGGTCGAGAGCTGGCGGCTCCGTTTGGGCATGAAACGCTCGGGGTCGAGAAGCAGCCCGCGCACCTGTTCGATAAAGTCGGGGAACAGCCCGAGGAAAGTCTCGTCGAAGAGCCGCAGGAAATTGCGGCGCTCGGTCTGGATCAGCTCCTGCGAACGCAGCGTGACGAGCGTCTGTTCGGCATTCTCGGTTTTGAGCAGTTTGATGATTCCCATGCGGTAGGTGTCGAGGCGCTGGATGTAGGAGCTGCAAAGCTGCATATACTGGCTCACATACTCCGATTTGATCTTGTTGGCGTCGTTGAGCTGGTCGTTGGTCCGCACCAGCGCATTGTTGGTGGCATTGAGCTGCTGGTTGATGTCGGTCAACCGGCGGTTGATTTCGAGGTAACTGTCTTTGAGGCGTTCGATTTCACGCTTGCGCCGCAGGGTGTGGATCGCCTGCCAGAGAATGACGATCAGCAGCACCGAAAGCGATATGGCCGTGAAGAGCGTCAGCAGCAGTTTGCTGTGCATCGACTTGTCGAACGAGCGGGTGATCATGCCCAGCGCCTCGGCATACTGGCCGATGCGCAGGCGGTAGTTACTGATTGTCAGGTCGTTCAGCGTGCGTTTGATATAGGCGTTCGCCAGCCGGATCTCCCCGGTCTCGTAGAGTATCTGCGCCAGCCGGTAGAGCGACATGTGGGCCCGCGTCGAGGCCGTGAGCTCGTAGATCGAGGCCCGGGCCGCCCACAGCATACCCCGCCGGTTGTCGCCCATGTCGGTGTAGTTGCGGGCGATCTGGTAGGTGATGTTGCCTTTCTGGAAGATGTCGAGGCTGTCGATGTCGTCCCTTATAAGCCCTTCCAGTTTTTCCAGGGCTTCCCGGTTGCGTCCTTCGAGGCGCAGCAGCTCGGCCTCGAAATTCTTTTTCTGGTAGGCGATGCGCGGTCCCGAAGCGCGGTTGAGATAGGCCTTCAGGTAGTATTTGAGCGAATCGTCATAGCGGCTCTGCACCTCGGGAAAGACGCTGAACCGTTTCGACTCGCGGAACACCGTGGCCCGCGTGCGGTAGTAGAGCGTCAGATCGACCTTCCGGCTGTCCGTCGTGTCGACGCTCCGCAGTATGCGGTTGGCCTCCGCGAGTTCGACGTTGCCGATCAGCACGATGGCCGTGCGTACCTTGGCGTCGTTGATAAGCCTGACGTCACCCAATTCCTCGGCCAGCGCACGGGCCATCATACAATAGTAGGCCGACGAGTCGAGCTGGAAATGGCTGTAATGACCCGCCAGCGTGGTGTAGGCCCAGGCCCGGGTCCGTTTGCTGCGGGTCGTGTCCGCAATGTCGAGGTATTTGCGAATGACGCGGTGGCGGCGTTCCACATAGACCGCTTCGTTGCGTATGACATCGTTCAGCTCGCGGATCGTCCTGTCGAGCTCGTGATCGAGTTCGTCCCGGCATCCCGTCGTGAGGAATACGGCGGCAAGCAGCAGGCAGCAGAGGTTTCGGTTCATGGCAAATAGCGTGTTTCGGTCAGACAAGATACTAAAATTCGGAATCAAATCATGGCCGAAGAGTCTTTTCGGGCGTTAAAATGCGGTCATAAAGTTTGATAAAACAAGTCCTGATTCTCAACAATACGCAGACAATCAACGCATTGAATTTTCCACGGGTTTGATTTTCCCCATCCTCCTGCGGGGGCTATCTATTTATGGGTACATTTGCCGTACCGACTAACCGTTGCCAGGCGACAACACGCAAATCCAACCTTCCATGAACCGAATCCTGAATTGTCTTTTATCAGCGGCACTCGCATCGATGTCCTTCACAGGCTGTTCATCCGACACGTCCTCCGAAGAACCGGCTCCCCCGCCCTCCGGGGCCGGGAATGTCTGCGGATATGTCCGCTGCAACGGACAGGGCATCGCCGGCGTCGCCGTTTCCGACGGCATGAATGTCGTGAAAACCGATGCCGCAGGCTATTATTCCTTCACGTGCGACCTCGCGTCGGCCGATTTCGTGCGTATCTCCGTACCTTCGGGCTACGAGACCTCCCGCGACGGCATCCTTGCGGCATTCTATGCGGCCATCGACCCCGCCGCATCGGGCGTTCAGCGTTTCGATTTCGACCTGACTGCCGTGGACAACACCCGCCACCTGCTGCTGGTCATGGCCGACATGCACATCTCGGGGCGCAAGCCGGGCTATCCCGACGACGGCGGAACGGTCGTCGCCGAACTCGACGCCAAGCAGTGCCGCGACCGATTCATTCCCGCACTCGCCGCTCATGCCGCCGCAGCCCCCGCAGGGTATCGCGTCTATGGACTGAATCTGGGCGACATGACCCACTCGGAATACTGGTATTCGAAGAACTACTCCTTCCCGCAGTACATCGAAGCGATGGCGGACATCGACTTTCCGGTCTTCCACGTCATCGGCAACCACGACTACTGCCACAAGGTCGCCGACGACACGGCCGATGCACAATACAAAGCGGTGCTCGGCCCCACCTACTATTCGTTCAACCTGGGCAGCATCCACTACATCGTGCTCGACAATATGGTCTACAAAGGTTCGAACGCCTACGACACGCGGATCGACGACCGCCAGATGGAGTGGCTCCGCAAGGACCTCGCGGCGATGGACCCCTCCGTGCGCGACGTGGTCGCGGCGATGCACGTTCCCACGGTCAACGGCCTCCAGACGGACGGCACCTATAAAAAAGCGCTCGAAAATTTCGACGAGTTCTATGCGCTTTTCGACGCTTACAACCTGACGGTGATGAGCGGCCACTGGCACCACGCCCATTCGGTCCGCATCAGCGACAAGGCCTCGGAATACATTCTCCCGGCCGTCTGCGGAACGTGGTGGTACAAACTCCTCTGCAACGACGGAACCCCGGCGGCCTTCTCGGCCTGCACCGTCAACGGGACCTCCATGAGCCACCGCATCGTGCCGTTCGGCGACGAATACGCCTCGGAACGCTACCGCATCTACAACAAGGGCGTCACGACCAACACCGGAACCGTCGCCCCCGGAACGGCCTCCGACCCCGCCGGAGGTTCGCCTGCGGTGCTGGTCAACCTCTGGGAGATGCGTCCCGACTGGACCTTCACCTGCTACGAGAACGGCGTGCAGACCTCAAACCGGCTGACCCGCGTGGCGCGTTACGACCCCATTCACCGAGATTTCTGCAACCAGGGGCTGATCGGATGGCAGCGGTATTCGTGGTGTGCGACGGTACGCACGGCCGACCACTGGCTGCAATACGTTCCCGAGGACCCCGCGGCAGCCATCCGCATCACGGTGACCAACCAGCGGGGATCGCTGCTGCACGTGATCGACACGAAGATCGAATAATCCGAATCCATATTGCTTTTAACATGATGAAAAACAGAAAATTCCTACTCTTCCTGGCCGGTGCCGCACTCTTTGCGGCACCGGTCAGGAGCGCCGGACTGCCGCCCCTCCCCGACAAACCGGGAGCCACGGTCAAAGGTTACGTCGCGTGCGAAGGACGCGGTATCGAAGGGGTCGTCGTCTCCGACGGCTTCAATGTCGTGAAAACCGATGCCGAAGGCCGTTACTGGCTCAAGACCAGACTTTCGCGCTCGGAGTTCGTGATGATCTCCACGCCGCGCGGCTACGACCCCGAGGTCTATTCCGGGTTCCTGCCCAAATTCTTTTACGCCCTCGACAAAACGGCGGGCAAAAAGAGCGTCCAGCAGTTCGATTTCCACCTCACACGCGCCGCCAACGACGACTACACGCTGCTCGTGGTAGCCGACGAGCACGTCTCGGGCCGCGTGATCGACATCCCGCCCGGCAGCGGCAATGTCATCGCCCCGGTCGACTCGGTGCAGTTCCGCGACGATTTCATGCCCCGGCTGGTCGAATATGCCGACAGCCTGATGCAGCGCACGCCGGTCTACGGACTGAACCTGGGCGACATGACCCACTCGGAATACTGGTTCCGCAACAAGACGGGCATGGCCGAATACCTGCGTCTGGCCAAGGACACCCCCTTTCTGATGTACCACGTCATCGGCAACCACGACCATTGCCACAAATACGAAAACGACTACGAGGCCGAAGCCGAATACCGCAAATATTTCGGACCGACCTACTACTCGTTCAACATCGGCAAGGTCCACTACGTCGTGCTCGACGACATGCTCTACCACGGACGCAACAAGTACGACAAGATCATCGCCCCGGAGCAGCTCGCCTGGCTCTACAAGGACCTCCGGGCGCTCGATCCCGAAATCCGGCAGCTCGTCGTGGCGGCCCATGTGCCGCTCGTGGCCAACAACGGTGCGTGGGACGACATCTGGTACAACCTCAAGAACAAGGACGAACTGTTCGTCCTGCTGCAGGATTACGACGTGACCATCATGACGGGCGACTGGCACACCGAGGGCACGACGCGCGTCAACGACCGGATGGTCGAATACGTCCATCCGGCCATCACCGGCAACTGGTGGTACCGTCAGGGCATCTGTTGCAACGGCTATCCCGCAGCCTTCACCGAGTATGTCTTCCGGGGCGACCGCCTCGAAAGCCGCTCGCTCGTCGACTGGGCCAACGGCAACAGCAAACAGCAATACCGGGTCTACAACAAGGGCATCACGTCGAACACGGGCATCGCCAGCTCCTCGGCGCTCGACCCCGCGGGCGGTGCGCCGTCGGTGCTGGTCTTCTTCTGGGGCGTGGCGCCCAACTGGACGTTCGTCTGCCGCGAGAACGGCGAACAAACCTACGGACGCGGACAGCTGGTGCAGCGTTACGACCCGCTGGCCCGTTCGCTGGTCGAGGAGGGCATCGTCCCCTACGAACGTTACACATGGCTCAAACAGAAACCCGTGCGTCTCTACCTCTACACCCCGAAGGACCCCGGCGCCGAAATCGAGATCGTCGGCACGGACCACATCCGCAACCGCGATTTCCGCGTGGTCACGCAAATAGAACGCTGAAACGAAGCACCCTAAACACTATCTGACAATATGAGAAAACTCTGCAAAATGATCGGTGCGCTGACCGTACTGGTATCGGTTACCCTCTCCTCTCTCGCGGCCCAGCCGGCCGCCGAGGTCCGGGGAACCGTCACCGACGGCGACAGCGGCAGGCCGCTTGCCGGCGTGAGCGTCGCGCTCTCCGGCTCGGCAACGTCAACCACGACCGACGCAAAGGGCGCCTATGCCATCCGGGTCCCTTCCGCCGCGGCCGTGCTCGAATTCTCCCGTGAAGGCTATCTCGCCCGGAAAGTCCCGACCGAGGGGCGGACGCAGGTCGACGTCGCACTGAAACCCGCGCCCCGCGAAACGGGCGTCGTGAAGGGCATCGTGACCGACAGCGACAACGGCGCCCCGCTGGCCGGCGTGACCGTCGTCATCTCGGGTTCCGCCCGGGGAACCACGACCGACGCCAAAGGCGCCTACACCCTCTCCGTGCCGTCCGCCGAGTCGGTCCTCGACTTCTCCTATCTGGGCTATGTGCCCCAGAAGATCCGGGTCGGCAACCGCTCGCAGGTCGACATTTCGCTGGTCGCCGACAACAAGGACATCGACGAGGTGGTCGTAATCGGTTACAGCGAGGTGAAGAAAACCGACCTGACGGGTTCGGTGACCAACGTCAAGATGGGCGACATCAAGGACATACCGGTCGTCTCGGTCGATCAGGCTTTGCAGGGCCGCGTGGCCGGCGCCGACATCATGTCCACATCGGGCGACCCGACCGCCTCGACCTCGATCCGCATCCGCGGCACGCGGTCGATCACCGCGTCGAACGAACCGCTGATCGTCGTCGACGGCATCATCGACGCCGTGCAGGACCTGAGCGACATCAATTCGGCCGACATCGAGTCGATCTCGGTCCTCAAGGACGCCTCGTCGACGGCCATCTACGGCGCACGCGGATCGAACGGCGTCATCATCGTCACCACGCGGAAGGGCAATCCCACGGTGAGCAAGCCGTGGATCACGCTCAAGGCTGACATGGGCTTCTCGCAGCTGCCCCGCAACCTCGACGTGATGAACGCCACGGAGTTCGCCCTCTACCGCAACGACGTGACCTATTTCAACTGGCAGATGGGCAACCGCCCGGTTCAGGACTATACCTACAACGACCCCTATTCACTGGGCAAGGGCACCAACTGGATCGACGAAATCACCCGCACGGCTCCCTACCAGAACTACAACCTCTCGGTGTCGGGCCGTTCGAAGACCAGCAGCTATTTCGTGTCACTGGGTTACAGCGACATCCAGGGCATCGTCGACGACAGCGGCTTCCAGCGCACGACAGCCCGTGTCAACGTGTCGCACGATTTCGCCAAATGGTTCACGGCAGGCGTCAACTCGTCGCTCTCCTACCGCGACGAGGCCAACAACAAAGCCAACATCGGCGGCTCGTCGGTGTGGAACGCCGCGACCTACCTGGCTCCCGTGCTGGGCCCCGAGGACACCTACAACCCCTTCTACGGCTCGGGACAGACGATCAACAACCCGCGCTACACGATCAACCTGAACGAGAACACGCTGGAACGCTTCGCCTCGACCAACACGTTATACGTGGACATCAAACCCATCGAGGGGCTGAAGATCAGCAGCAAATTCACCTACTACCTCTACCAGCGCCACGACTACCGCTTCTACCCGAGCACGCTGCCCGTGAAGAACGAAGGCGAAGGCGGCGAGGGCTACCGCGCCGAGTACGACACGCGCACGCTTTCGACCGAGAACACCGTAACCTACGCCTACACGGCCAAGACGGGCCACTATTTCGACGTGATGGGCGGTTTCACGGGTTCGAAATCGCGCCTCAACGGCTTCGACCTCAACGCCAAAGGGCTGATCGTCGACGACAACAAGTGGAACAACATGAACGGCATCTACGACAAGGAGAACTACACGAGCACCTCCTACACCAACTACATCACGAAGATGTCGGTGCTGGCCCGCGTGAACTACAACTACAAGAAACGCTACTACCTGACGCTGACCGGCCGTTACGACGGTTCGTCGAACTTCGCCGCCAACCACAAATGGGGCTTCTTTCCCTCGGCGGCCGTCAAGTGGAACATTTCGAACGAATACTTCATGCGCCGCGTGCGCTGGATCGAGGAGCTGTCGCTGCGCGTGAGCGCCGGACGCACGGGTAACGACGCCATCAAGCCCTACCGTTCGATCGAGGCCTACACCTCGACCTCGGGCGGCTACCTGCTGGGCGGTTCGCAGTCGACGGCGTTCTACCCGGTGCGCGTGGCGAGCGACAACCTGACGTGGGAGACCACCGACCTCTACAACGCCGCCATCGACGCCTCGCTGTTCAAGAAGCGCCTGAACATCACCTTCGAGGCCTACATTTCGAAGACCCGCGACCTGCTGCTTTCGGTTCAGAAGGCCGCGCAGTCGGGCTACACGAGCCATTTCGAAAACATCGGACGCACGTCGAACAAAGGCGTGGAGCTGACCGTCGAGACGCGCAACATCGTCAAGCCCAAATTCTCGTGGTCCACGTCGCTCACGCTCTCGCACAACAAACAGATGGTCGAGGACATCGGTTCGGAGGATTTCGTCAGCGCCATGAACAGCCCCGGCAACAGCCAGTACATGATGTACGGCTATGTCAAGGGCCGCCCGCTCAACGCCCTCTGGGGTTTCAAGTACGGCGGCGTGTGGCACAATCAGGAGGAGATCGAGCGCAACAAGGTGACCAACACCTACGTTTCGGCCACGACCTCGCTCAGCCCCGGCCTGCCGCGCTACATCGACACCAATAACGACGGCTCGCTGGACCAGAAGGACCTGGTCTATCTGGGCAATGCCGACCCCACGATCTACGGCGGCCTGCAGAACACGTTCAACATCGGGCAGCTGAAGGTCGGCGTCTACTTCGCCTATTCGCTCGGCGGCAAAATCTACAACTACTCGGAGCTTTACATGGCCGGCACCTACTCCTCGAACCAGTACCGCTACATGGCCAATTCGTGGCATCCGGTGCGCAACCCCGATTCCAACCTGCCCCGTGCCGGCGCCGTACAGGTGCACGTGCCGAGCGACCTGCAGGTGCACGACGCATCGTACCTGCGTCTGAAAAACGTTTCGGTAGGTTACACGTTCGACCTGCGCAAGCGGGTGAAATGGCTGCGCGACATCACGCTGAGCGTCAGCGGCGAAAACCTCTACCTGTGGTCGAAATACAACGGATTCGACCCCGACGTTTCGACATCGAGCGAAAGCTCGACCCTGCGGCGCGTCGACATGGGAGCCTATCCGCGGGCACGCACGGTGATATTCAGCGTCCAAATCCGCTACTAACCAAAAACGACTACGATTATGAAATCGATGAAAATAGTTTTGCTGACGGTCGCAGCGGCGCTTGCAGGCGCCTGCTCGCTTCAGGAATCGCCCGAATTCTTCGTCAACCGGAGCAATTTCTACCGCAACAAGTCGGAGTGCATCGCCGGTCTGAACAGCTGCTACATTCCGCTCAAGACGATCTATAATTTCAATTTCGGCGTGATGACCGAGGGCGTCACCGACCTGCTGTTCCACAATTCGCCGACGGTCTACGACTCACGTCTCGAAATCTCGCCCGCGCTGCCCGGCTACGGGGCTACGGTGTGGACCCAGTGCTACAAGGCCGTGATGTACTGCAACGCCGCCATCGAGGGCATCCGCAACGCCACGGTGAGCGAGGACGACCGCAGTAAACTGCTGGCCGAGGGCATCATCCTGCGGGCGATGTACTACTACCTGCTCACGTCGGTCTTCGGCGACGTGCCGTTCTACACGGTCGACGTCAACACCGAGGAGCTGCTCAACCAGACGGCCCGCCTGCCGCGCATGTCGGCCGTCGAGACGCGCAATTACCTGATCGAAGAGCTGATGAAGGTCGTCCCCGACTTGGATCAGGTGCGTTCGTCGGAAATCGCCGACAACCGCATGGGCGCAGCCGTCGGGTGGATGCTCGCCGCCAAGATGGCTATGTGGAACAAACAGTGGGACACAGCGCTCGAAGCGTTGGGCGAATTGGAAAAAATCTACGGCACACTCGACCAGTACCCGCTTTCGGACGTTCCGTTCCGCATGAAGAACACCCCCGAGTCGATCCTCGAAATCCAGCACTCCTACACCTCCGGCGGGCTGATCTACACGTCGAACTATGCCTGCATCTGCATGCCCAACCAGACCACCGCCGAGTCGGGGTCCGACATTTTCGACGGTGTGAAGATCGAGGAGCTGGGCGACGACGCCAACGTGTGGCCCGGCATGCGGCCCAATCTGGTTTTCAGCGCCGGTTTGCAGACCCGCACGGGCGGCGACCGCCGCGTGGAGATGAACCTCGCCTGGGAGTACGACGGACAGGAGTTCAAAAGCGTCGGCACACGGCCCTGGCTGGGTCCGAAATTCTGGTGCCCCGGCATGCGCGACAGCTACGACTCGAACAACTACAAGGTCTTCCGCTACGCCGACGCCGTGCTGATGATGGCCGAGTGCTGGTGTATGAAGGAGAATCTGGAACAGACCAAGCTGTATCTCAATCAGGTGAAGAACCGTGCGGGCATCGCCGAGTTCTCGGCTTTCAAGAGTTGGGAGCGCACGCTCGAAGAGATTCAGAACGAACGCGCCCGCGAACTGATCGGCGAATTTCAGCGCAAATTCGACCTCGTGCGGTGGGGCATCTGGTACACGAAGACCCTCGAATCGGCCGACTACGAAACCGTGCGCAACGCCATCCTGCCCTGCCACGAGTACTACCCCATTCCAGACACGCAGGTGGTCTACTCGGGCTATGCGCTCGACAACAAGGAGTATGAGAAATACGGACTTTAACCTAAAAAACGGAACATTATGAGATTCAGCTATAAAGGCATTGCATGGCTGGCGGCGCTCTGCGGAGCGCTGGGCGGCTGCAACGAGCCGTTCGAACCGACGATCCGGCTGGCCGTGGACCAGAACCTGGTCGCATTGCCGGCAACGGAGGGCATGACCCGCGTGATGGTCTACTCGACCGGAAACTGGTCGCTCTCCGTGGATTCGGAGTCCGGGGACGCATGGGCGCGGATCGACCGGGAGTCGGGCCGCGAAAACGGCGATTTCATCTTCGAATACGACACCAACGGCGGTCTGTCGCGCAAGGCGACGATCCGCATCCAGTCCGGGGACCGCGCCTGCGAAGTGGTGATGTCCCAAGCCGCGGGAATCACCGACCCGACGCTGACCGTCACACCCGGAAGCGTCGCGCTGCTGGGTGACGGATGTCCCGTGACGATGACCCTTTCCAGCAACCTCGGGCCCGACCTGGAACGCGTGCAGCACGAAATATCCTACGGCGAGGACAGCGGCGAGGGATGGATCGGCGACGTAACGCTCGACGACGCATCGCTGCGCTTCACGGTGGCGGACAACCCGACCGGAGCCATGCGTTTCGCGACGCTGACCCTCTGGGTCACCGACGGCAACGGCACGCGCTACGAGACCCGTGCCACCGTTACACAAAGCGCTGAAGCGCTGAAACTGACCATGACACCCGCCGAAGAGACGCACGCCGCGGCCGCCTACGGCGAGACGTTCGAACAGGCTTTCGAGTGCAACATTCCGGAAATATACGGCGAAATAACGCTCGTGTGCGACTACCTGACCGGAGCCGGCGGCTGGCTGACGAATTACAGGATCGACCGCGAAACGGGTCTGCTGAGCGTGAAGGTCCCGGCCAATCCCGCCGCGCCGCGTTCGGCACGTATCGCCCTGCATTACGACAACGGCAAGGGGGGGGGTATCACCACCGACTACGTGACCCTGACGCAGGAGAAGTGTGACATCGGCGGCGTGGAAGGCGACCAGATGGAGCACGAAAAGGACGACAACGAGTGGTAACCGATAAAACAGACGCGAAAATGAAAAAGATACAGAACCTATTGATCGCCTGCGGCCTGCTGCTCGCGGGGTGTTCCGAGACTCCCGAAGAGGCTGCCGGACTGCCCGGACCCGATCCGGTGAAATACGTTTCGCTGCGCCTCGATACCGGCGCCGGTACGCGTGCCGAACTGGACGGCGACCTGCGGGTGAAGTTCCAGCCGGGCGACATGATCGACATCAACGGCGTGGCTTACGAGGTCTTCCTGCTCAACGACGGAACGGCCGCCGTGCCCGAGGTCCCCGAGGCCGACCGCTACGAAGCGGTGTTTCCCTCGGCCTGTAATTTCCTCCAGCAGACGACGGAAGCCGCCAATTTCAAGCTGCCGCTGGCGCAGTTTTATGCAGGCTCCGGCACGTTCGGCCGCAATGCCATGCCGATGTACGGCGAAGCGACGGGAATCGACGAAGAGAAGGGTTACGTGAACATCCGGCTGAGCAATATGTGCGGCGTGCTGAAACTGACGCTGAAAGGCTCGGCGACGATCAATTCGATCCTCGTCGAAGACCGTTCGGGCGCTCCGATTTCAGGCTACGCCACGCTCGGGACGGACGATGGAGGTAACAAAATCCTCGTGCCGGGCACGGCAAGTTCGGCCCGCTCCTACCACCTGGTGATGAACTGCGGCGGTGCGGGCGAAGGCGTCGCGCTGAGCGAAAACGGAACCGATTTCCACATCGTGCTGCCCGCCCGCGAGTACGCCTCGGGGCTGAAAATCCGCATCACCGACCGTTCGCACCGGGCGATGACCGTCGATTCGCCGACGCCGCGCACGATCAAACGGAACATCGTGACCGAGACCCCGGCGATCGTGTATGCCCCCGATGCCGACCTGGTCTTCGCCGAGTATTTCGACGCCTGCGTGTGGGGCGGCAACTACGTGGGCAACACGAAAGGCTATTCCCCCACGCAGACCGAAGCCCAGCAGAACAGCGGCAGTCTGGCCGGGACCACCGCGGCCGGATCGGCCACGGGCGTCGAGGAGGCCCCCTTCTATGTGATGGAAAACGCGGCCGGCACGGCGGATTACACCAATGTCTGGAATGCGACGCCAAGTGCATCAGGCGGTAATGTTACGGCCGAATATCTGCGCAACCGGAATCTCTACGACTGGACCTTTCTGTACCGGTGTTCGGAATTTCAAGGTTGCCTGCGCATCAGTTCACCTACGTTGGGCCGCGGCAAAATCCATTCTCCGACAATGAAAAACATTACCGACGGCGCCGCACATAAAGCGCAGATCACATTCCGTGTCAGTTGCGCAGCCGGCGCCGATCAAACCGACAACCTCGGCTGCTGGCTGGGCGACGGACCGACCGGCAAGAACAACGGGGAAATCTGCGAAGAGATTTACATCAACGGCGAATCGGTCTCCGTCACCAACAAGCAGTTCGCCTACATTCCGATTTCCAAGATCGGAAGCTCCGGCTGGTCCGAAGTGCGGTTGGTCGTCAGCGGATTTACCAAAATCAGTGCATTCAATTTCATGAAACAGCAGAATACGAATACGACGAAGACCCTCTTTTTCGTCGATGACATCGAGGTCCGCCTGCTGGATTGACAAACCCTTTCAAAACAAAGACACCATGAAAACGAAAAATAGTTGGAAACTGCTGCTGCTGGCACTCTTCGCGGGTTGTGCGGCAGCCTGCACCGATGATCCGGACGAAGTTCCCGTTATCGAACTCGGGGCTGTGAAAGGCGAATACATCGTGCCGGCACAGAGCGGCACGGTCGAGGTCGAGGTTTACAGCAACCACGGCTGCAACGTTTCGTTCCTCGAAGCCACCCCCTGGGCCGAGGCCCACACCGGACGGATTCCGGGCGACGGCGCCTTCAGCGTCACCTACGGAGCCAACGACTCCTTCGCCCGCGTGGCACGCCTGCTGCTGCAGGACGACAGCGGACGCCGCCGCGACACGGTCTACATCCGTCAGGAGGGGCTGATCGAGGAGCGGCTGGTGTTCCCGGCGCCGAATATCTCGGTGAAGGGCAGCGCCGCCGAAGGGTCCGTTTCGGTCCCGCTCGACACCAACATCGGCTCGGAGCGCCTCACGACCAAGATAACCTATCCCGACGAGGAGAACGCCGACTGGCTCTCCGACGTCCGCATCGACGATGCGGCGGGCAAACTGCTCTTCGCCACACAGGCAAACCCCGACCAGGAGAATATGCGGTCGGCGGAGATAACCCTCTCGTTCACCAACGGCTGGGACAAAGTCACCGCAGCCAAACTCTACATTGTGCAGGCCAACGCCCGCGACGATTTCGGCACGGAGCGTTCGTTCGCGGAGATTCGCGCCCTGTGCGGTCCCGGGCAGGTCGTAACCATCGAGAACGACTATTACATTTCAGCGTGGGTGGTCAGCGATGCCGCAGGCGGCAACATGGGCGCCAACCCCATGACCACCGAGTCGACGATCAACTACGAGGTCTGCAAGAAGACCGCCTACGTCGAGAGCATCGACGGCAGCCTGGGCTTCCTGGTCGAGACCGAAACGGCCGACGACAACATTTTCATGCGTTACAGCCGCATCCAGCTCTCGCTCAAAGGCGTGCGGCTCGTGCACGACACCGATCCCGACCGTTTCGCCCTCAAAGGCGTGAAATCGTCCATGATCATCAGCTCGGAGCTGGGCTCGGCGGCGGATATTCCGCACAAGGAAAAGCGCATCAGCCAGCTGACCGACGACGACATCTACACCTACGTCACGCTCACCGACTGCGAACTGCCGATCCGCAAAGGCCCGCTGACCCCGATCAACGAGGGTTACGCCAACGCCACGGGCGCCAACCGCACGGAGAAATGCGCATCGCTCGTGCGCGACATCGAGGGCGAGCACATCTACCTCTACACCAACACGACGTGCCTCTACCGCCGCGACGGCAGCCGCCTGCCCTACGGATCGGGCAAACTCTCGGGCATCGTCGTCCACGAACTGTTTCCGCGCTTCGAGTGGGAGGACAATGCGAGCGGCGACGACGAATCGTACGGGTATATCGGCCGCTACCAGCTGCGCCATGTCTCGAAATCGGATTTCGACGGGCTGGCCGACGATTTCAAGGACAGTTTCTCGGCGCTGCTGACCGAGTACCGCTTCCTGCAATACGACAACAACAAGGTCTACCCGACCTACGGCACGAACGGCTACCTGACGCACAGCTACAAGGACGGGACCGGCGCGATCAAGATTCTCGCCAACGAGGATTTCAGCTACCTCGGTCCCGTGGGCAACAAGTCCTCGTTCATCTTCGGATCCAACATCGGCAATGTCAACGGCATGGGCATCATCCTCGAGGACGGAACCGACTGGTGGCGCGATTTTGCCGACGTAAACAACAACACCTCGGGCGACACGTCGGGCGGCGGCAAAGGCAAGGTTCCCCGCAAGGGCAGCGCCGAAGGCCCCGCATGGGTCGACTGGTACTGGTGGGACAAGGCCAACGACCGCGGCCATGCGTGGATCGTGAATTTCTCGACCGAGGGAATCTCGACCGACGTGCTGTCGATGCAGGTGAGCGTCCTGAACGACCGCTACGACAGCGGCAAATACGGCTCGCCCCGCTATTTCGACGTCGCATGGTCCGAGACGGGCGACATGAACGCCGACGCCGACTGGACCTACATCGCCTCCTACACCGTGCCCGACATGGCACGCTGGACCCCCGCGACGCGCTACTGGCAGTATGCGGGCTGGAAACCCATCGACGTGAAGCTGCCGCTCGAAATGCTCGGCAAGAAGAACGTCTACATCCGCCTGCAGGCGGCCCGGAACCTCGGCGGAAGCCTCGACGAGTACGCCGCGCAGCCGATCGATTCGCCGTCGTGCATGAACTATTTTGCCATCCGTTACAACAAGAAATAATGCGCAGCCGGCCGGGACAGGAGCGACCTGTTCCGGCCGCTGACACCAGAATCCCGAACTTATGCATAAAATACTGACCCTCGCCGCATTGCTCCTCTCCGTCGCGTGCGCCGAGGTCCCGCCATCCGAAATCAACGTCATTCCCCGGCCCGTGTCGGTGGAGCCGGGCAACGGCATGTTCCGCCTCGGCCGCAGCTGCAGGATCGGCTATGACGACCCGTCGCTGCAATCCGTCGCCGCACTGTGTGCCGGCTACCTGGCCGAAGAGGGGGTGCGAAAGCCCGCCGTGACGGACAAGCCCGTGCACAAGGGCGTCGACCTGCAGCTGGACGGCACGCTCGCCGGCGAGGAGTACACGCTGAGCGCAACGACGAAAGGCATATCGATCTGCGGCGGCTCGCCCCGGGCGGTGCTTTACGGCGTGCAGACCCTGCGCCAGCTCGTCGACGGCGACCGGGTTCCCGTCGTGGAGATCCGCGACGAGCCCTCCTTCGGCTATCGCGGGGCGATGTTCGACGTGGCGCGGTATTTTTACCCCGTGGAGGACGTCAAACGATTTATCGACATCATGGCGCTGCACAAGCTCAACACCTTCCACTGGCACCTGACGAACGATCAGGGATGGCGCATCGAGATCAAACGCTATCCCGAACTGACGCGCATCGGTTCGCAGCGCCGGGAGACGCTGATCGGCCATTACAAAACCTCGAACGAATACGACGGCACGCCCCACGGCGGCTACTACACGCAGGACGAAATCCGCGAGGTGGTGGCCTATGCCGCCGAACGCTGCATCGACGTCATTCCCGAGATCGAGCTCCCCGGCCATTCGATGGCGGCCTTGGCGTCGTATCCGTGGCTGGGATGCACGAAAGGTCCCTACGAGGTGCGCACGACGTGGTTTTACAGCAGCGACGTGCTCTGCGCAGGCCGCGAGACAACCTTCGAATTCCTCGAAAACGTGCTTTCGGAGGTGCTCGAACTCTTCCCGTCGAAATACATCCACATCGGCGGCGACGAGTGTCCCAAGGTACAATGGAAGGTGTGCCCCGACTGCCAGGGCCGCATCCGCCGGGAGGGGCTGAAGGACGAGAATGCCCTTCAGAGCTATTTCGTGTGCCGCATCGAGAAATGGCTCCACGCACACGGCCGCGAAATGATCGGCTGGGACGAACTGCTCGAAGGCGGCGTCACACCCTCGACGATCGTCATGTCGTGGCGCGGCACGGAGGGCGGCATCAAGGCCGCAAAGCTCGGCAACCGGGTGATCATGACCCCGCGGTTCTATTTCTACCTCGATTATTACCAGACCTCCGACCCGGAGAAGAACGGCGAACCGCTTTCCATCGGCCGCAACGTCCCGATCCGCAAGCTCTACGAATACGATCCCTTCGACCAGCTCGACGAAGCGCAAAGCCGCAACATCCTCGGCGTCCAGGCCAATCTGTGGACCGAATATATCTCCACGATGGACCATGCCGAGTATATGCTGCTGCCGCGTCTGGCGGCCATGTCGGAGGTGGCGTGGGCAACGGAAAGGCGCGACTACGACGATTTCGTGCGGCGGCTCGGGACCCTGCGCGGCCTGTACGACCGCGAGGGCTATCACTATGCCGATTTCGTCTTCCGGGGTATCGAATAACGCACCGTAAAAACAAAAAAAGTGAAAAGACTGCTATTTCTCACCCTCTTCGCCGCCACGGCGGTTTCAGCGAAAGCCCCCGCGGAGCGGTGGCTCGATCCCGAATGCTTCGCCGTCGGCCGCGCCCCGATGCGCACGAGTTTCATCGTCTTCCCGACGGCCTCGGAGGCCGTTCCCGAAAACGACTACACCCGCTCGCCCCTCTACCGGACGCTCAACGGCGAATGGAGTTTCCTGCGTGCCGACCGCCCGGGCGCCGAGCCCGAAGGCTTCTTCCGCGTCGGCTACGACGATTCGGCATGGGGCACGATGCCCGTGCCGGGAATCTGGGAGCTGAACGGCTACGGCGACCCGGTCTACACGAACAAGCCCTACCCGTGGCACAAGTTCTTCGAGGTGAAGGCTCCGCTGGTTCCCTACGAACAGAACTACACGGGTCTCTACCGCCGCACCGTGACGGTTCCCGCCGCGTGGCAAGGCCGCGACACATTCATCCACATCGGCTCGGCGATCTCGAACGTGACGCTCTGGGTCAACGGCCGCGAGGTGGGTTACAGCGAAGACAGCAAGCTCGAAGCCGAATTCGACATCACCCGCTACATCACGCCGGGACGCGACAACCTGATCGTGATGCGCATCAACCGATGGTGCGACGGATCGTTCCTCGAGGACCAGGATTTCTGGCGCCTTTCGGGCATCGGCCGCGACTGCTACCTCTACGCCCGCGACAAACGCCGGCTGGCCGACGTGCGGCTCACGCCCGACCTCGTGAACGACTACCGCGACGGCACGCTGCGCGTCGAGGCAGCCACGACGCCGGGCGTCGGTAGCGTAAGGCTGGTGCTCCGCGATGAGACAGGCCGCGTGCTCGACACCCGCACGCTCCGTCCCCGCCGCAACAGCGCCGCAACGACCTTCGAGGTCGCCGCCCCGAAGCAGTGGAGTGCCGAAGCCCCGAATCTCTACACGCTCACGGTCGAAGCCCTCGCCGCCGACGGTTCGGTGACCGAGGCCGCGGCTTTCCGTGTGGGGTTCCGCAAGGTCGAGATTCGCGGCGGGCAGCTGTTGGTCAACGGCAAGGCAATCCTCATCAAGGGCGTAAACCGGCACGAAATGGAGCCCAACACGGGCTACTGCGTGACGCGCGAGGAGATGGTGCGCGACATCCGCGAGATGAAGCGGCTGAACATGAATGCCGTGCGCACGTGCCACTACCCCGACATACCGCTGTGGTACGACCTCTGCGACGAGTACGGGCTTTACGTCGTGGACGAGGCCAACATCGAGTCGCATGGCTATCACTACCGCGACAAGTCGAAAAACCTCGCGGGCAACCCCGCTTTCGCTGCCGCGCACCTCGACCGCAACCGCCGCATGGTGCTGCGCGACTACAACCACCCTTCGATCATCGTCTGGAGCACGGGCAACGAGGCCGGAAACGGGCCCAATTTCGAACGCTGCTACGACTGGATCAAGGCTTTCGACCCGTCGCGCCCCGTGCAGTACGAGCAGGCATCCTACCACGGAGACTACAATACCGACATCGTCTGCCCGATGTACTGGAGCTATGAGCAGTGTGAGAAATACCTCGCGGACAATCCTGCGAAACCGCTTATCCAATGCGAATACGCCCACGCCATGGGCAACTCGCTGGGCGGGTTCAAGGAGTACTGGGACATGACCCGCCGGGAACCGAAATACCAGGGCGGATTCATCTGGGATTTCGCCGATCAGGCCCTCGCCTGGCGCAGTCCCGAAGGCAGGCTCACCTACCGCTACGGCGGCGACTACAACGACGTCGATGCCTCGGACAGCACCTTCTGCTGCAACGGCGTGCTGGCCTCCGACCGCTCGTGGCATCCCCACGCCTACGAGGTGAAGCACGAGCACCGGCCGATCCACACCACGGCCCGCGATTTGAAAAAGGGTGTCGTAAACGTTTATAACGAAAATTTCTTTACGGACCTTTCGCCCTACCGGCTCCTCTGGGAGATCACCTCGGACGGGCGGCCCGTGCTGAGCGGCGTCATCGAGCACCTCGATGTGGCTCCGCAGGCCACCGCCGCCGTGACGCTGGGCTACAAGCCTGAACAGATCGGCGCCTTCGGCGGCGAGTTGCTGCTCACGGTGCGTTACCAGCTTCGCGAGCGGCAGGGGCTGCTCGACGCGCTCTATGAGGTTGCCGCCGACCAGCTCGTATTGCGCGAAGACGACCCAGCGGCCCGCTTTGCCGCGGCAGCCCCTGCCGGAACGCTCCGCATCGCGGACAGGACCGTTTCGGGCGAGGGATTTTCGGTCACGTTCGATCCGGCGAGCGGTTTCATCAGTTCCTACAAGCTCCGCAACGTCGAGTTGCTGGCCGGTCCCGTGCGGCCCAATTTCTACCGCGCGGCCACGGACAACGACCTCGGCGTGCGCCAGGCGGGGAAATGCCCCGACAGCCGCATCTGGGCGACAGCCGAACCGCAGCTCGCAGGATTCACGCTCACATCCGGCGAGAACGAGGTGCGGGCAGCCGCCGATTACACGCTTCCGGCGGTGGGTGCGAAACTGAGGCTCTCATATGTCATCGCCGCCGACGGTTCGGTACGCGTCAGCGAGGCGATGACCGCCGACCCGACGCGCAAGGAGGTCGCCGAACTGATGCGCTTCGGCATGGCTTTCGAGACCCCGGGGATGTTCGATGCCGTGGAGTACTACGGCCGCGGCCCGATGGAAAATTACGCCGACCGCTCCGGCGCTGCCTTCGTGGGTCGCTACGCACAGCGTGTCGCCGAGCAGTTCCACCTGAAATACGCCAGTCCGCAGGAGTCGGGAACGCGCGGAGGACTGCGCTGGTGGAGGCTGACCGACCCCACGGGATTCGGGATCGAGATCTGCTCCGACCGCCATTTCTCGGCGGCAGCCATTCCCTACTCCATTCCGCAGCTCGACAACGGAGCGCCGGAGTACATCCGACATCCCAGCGACCTCGTGCCCGACGGACGCACGCATGTCAGCATCGAGAGCGTCCAGTCCGGATTGGGATGCGTGAACAGCTGGGGACGCCAGGCGCTGCCGCAGTATCGGCTGCCGTACGGCGACTACACATTCAATTTCCGGATCAGTCCGGTGACGGGCGGGATGTAAGCCGTCACAAAACGATTCGGCGGGAGTTACGATCTATAACGTAACTCCCGCCGAATGCTGTTTTTCCGGATTACTGGCCCCAGCCCGGATTCTGCTTGCATTTGGGCATCATGTCGAGGTCGCGCTGCGGAATGGGCAGCAGTTCGTGGCGGCCTTTGATGATGTACCGCGAGACGGCATAGTTGGCATTGGAATACCAGTCGACCAACTCTTGGGCGGTCTCCATAACGCGGTCGTAATAGATACCCCAGCGGATCAGGTCCTGCTTGCGGTGGCCTTCGAAGCAGAGTTCGTAGGCACGCTCCTTACGGATTGCCTCGCGCAGGTCCTCGCGCGAAAGACCGTAGGAGAGATCGTGTTTCATATCGCCGAAACCGCGGCGGCGCACGGCGTTCACGGCATCGACGGCATCGACGACCGAACCGCCCGACTCGTTGAGCGCCTCGGCGAAGAGCAGCAGCACGTCGGAATAGCGCAGAATGTACCAGTTGACGTTCGACTTGTCGTTGTTGACGATGTAGTTCGCCGCTTCGACATATTTCTCGGTATCCCACTTGCCCGGCGTGAACAACTGGCGCTGGCGGTTCTTCTGCTCCTCGGTGGGAGTCGCGCTCGAAATGGTCGAGAAATAGGTGATCGGGCCGCTGCCCAGCGTATGATCGTACTTGTAGTCGGCGATCGAAAGCGCCATGCGGGGATCGTCCTGCGCCTCCCACTCGCGGGTAAAGTTATAGGTCACTTTCCAGTTGGCGGCATTGCGTCCGCGCTCGCCCTCGACCGTGGTGGCCGACACGCCGTTCCATTTGCCGATACGCCCGGCCGTGTTGTCGCTGTCGAGGCCCGTCGGCGAGTAGAACGACACCTCGATCAGGCTTTCGCCCGCATCCCAGATACCGTTGCAGGTGTTCTTCCAGACGGTCTCGTAGTCGGAGATCAGGCGGTGCTTGCCCGACTCCACGACGCGGCGGGCGGCCTTCTCGGCCTCGGCCCATTTCGACTCGTCGAGCACGGGATAACCGGCCCACGTGCAGTAGACCTTGGCCAGCAGGCCCAGCGCGGCGCCCTTCGAGAAACGATAGGCGTTGGTCGTGCGCTGGGTGTCGTCGACGGCCCACGGAAGCACCTCGGCGGCATATTTCAGGTCCTCCTCGATATAGGCATAGACATCCTTCGCGGCGGACTGCTCGAAGGTCTCGTCCTTCCTGCGCGAATCGGCCGTCGAGGTCATCAGCACCACGTTGCCGTACCAGCGCACCAACTCGAAATAGAACAGCGCACGCAGCGCCCGGGCCTCGCCCAGGTAGACGGTGGCCAGCTCGCGGTCCGAAGAGCCCCAGTTGTCCATACGGCCCGAAACGGTCTCGATGAAATCATTGGCATCGTAAATCGCCGAGTAGAGCTGCTGCCACGTGCGGGCGATCTGCGACGTCGAGGCGTTGTGGGAATTGGTCGGAATCTCGCGGAACGAGGTCGTCGAACTGCCCTCGCACTGGGCGATGTCGGTCGAGATCGTGAACAGCAGCGACAGGTGGTAGGAATAGGTATACTCGTTCGCCAGATTCTTGTAAACGCCCTGGAGGACGGTCTCCGCCTCCTTGGCATTGTTCAGGTAGTTGTCCTTGCCGGTCTCCGAATAGGACTCTTCGTCGAGCAGGTCGGAGCACGAGGCGAACAGCAGGCAGAGCGGCAGGCAGTATAAAAGTATCTTTTTCATGGTTTTTATCGTATTAGAAGGTCAGATCGATACCGAACGTATAGACTTTGCTCTTCGGATAGGCGCCCCAGTCGAGCGAGGGGGTCATGGGGTTCGACGCACGCATGTTCACCTCGGGGTCGTAGCCCGAATAACCCGTCACCACGAAGAGGTTCTGGGCCGTGAAATAAAGGCGCAGTTTCGAAACATAGAACTTGCGCGTCCACTGCTGCGGGAACGTATAGCCGACGGTCAGGTTCTTCAGGCGCAGGAACGAACCGTCCTCGATGAAGCGCGAGTAAATCTCGTTCTTGATATAACCGTCCCAGGCCGGCACCTTGTTCGAGGCGTTGGTCACCGTCCAGCGGTCGGCCACCTCGGCCATCAGGTTGGCACGCTGGTCCTGCGTCTGCGAAGCGTAGAGGCGGGTGGCGTTGTAGACGTCGTTGCCGTAGTTGAACTGGAACATGAAGCTCAGGTCCACACCCTTGTACGACAGGGTATTGGTAATACCGCCGTACCATTTGGGCGTGCCGTTGCCGATCACCGTGCGGTCGGCCGTCGTGATCACACCGTCGCCGTCGGTGTCCTTGTATTTGACCATACCCGGCTTCACGGCCACTCCGGCGTGGTCGGTGATGTCCGTAACGCCCTCCTTGAGGACATACTCGCCCGTGGCGGCGTTGACGTTGAAATCCGAGGTCTGGTAGACGCCGTCGAAAACATAACCGTAGATCAGACCCAGCGACTGACCGATGCGGGCCGTGTAGTCGTAACCCGTGTAGTCGCTGTTCCAGCTCGCCGTGGTCATCATCTCCTTCGCTCCGCCGGCCAGCGCACGCAGTTCGTTGCGGATGAACGAAATGTTGAAATCGGTCGTCCAGCGGAAGCCGCTCTTCGAGGCGATGTTCGTCGAGTTGATCGCAATCTCGACACCCTTATTGCGAATCTTGCCCACATTCATCCACTGCGACGCGAAACCCGAGACATAGGCGCGGTTGGCGGCCATCAGCAGGTCCTTCGTATCCTTGAGGAAGAAATCCGTCGTGACGTTCAGGCGGTTGCGGAACAGGCCCAGGTCGATACCGATGTTGGTGCTCTGCGAGGCCTCCCACTTGATGCTCTCCGGCAACTGCTTGGGCGACAGAACCGTGATGACGTTGTTGCCATAGCCGTACTTGCCCTGCGAATAGAGTTCCAGCGAGAGGTAATTGGTAATGCGGTCGTTACCCACGACACCCCAGCCGGCACGCAGCTTCAGGTTGGAGACGACATCCTGCTTCTTCATGAAATTCTCCTCCGAGATGCGCCATGCCGCCGAGAACGACGGGAAATAACCCCACTTGTTGTTCTTGCTGAACACCGTCGAACCGTCGGCACGGATCGTCGCCGTAAAGAGGTAGCGGTCCCGGAAATTGTAGTTCGCACGGGCGAAGAACGAAAGGAGCAGTTTGTCCGAACGGTTCGAATTCGCCGTGGTCGGCGTAGCGCCCAGCCCGAGGTTGTCGTTGGCGATGTTGTCGAACGGGAAATCGGTGGCTCCGGCCAGCAGGTACTCCGATCCCTGGAATGCGGTCTCCTGACCGAGCATCACGTCGAAGGCATGCCCCCGCTTACGGTTGAATTTATAAGTCAGGTAGTTGAAATTCGTCCACCGGACATTGCGCGTCATGCGGGTCGAGCCGTAGGGAGTCTGGCCGTTGCGGTAAGCCTCCTTCGAACCGTCCTGATAGAAGACGTAGTTGCGGGCGTTGGAGGTGTTGTACGTTCCGGCGGTACGGAAGGTCCAGCCCTTGCCGAAATCGATGTTCAGCGCCAGGTTGCCCGACCACATCTCGGTCTTCGTGGTGTTGATCACCGACTCGGCCTGCTTGATGGGGTTCACCTGCGACAGCGACTCCGAGGATTCGAGCTCCAGCGGGTCGATCGACGACGCCAGCAGCTCCTCGTCGGTCATCTTGAGGCCGGCCGTGGGACGTGCACGCAGAATCTGCGCCAGCATGTTGAAACGTCCGTTGTCGCCCGAGGTGCCCACACCGCGCTTGTCGGTGTTGGCATAGTTGACCGTGGCTTCAATCGACACGGCTTTCGAAATCTTGTGGCTCACGCGCATCTTGGCCGTGATCTTGTTGAAGGCGCTGTTCTTGAAGATACCGTTCTCGAGGAAATCGGCGAACGAAAAGGCGTACTTGGTCTTGTCGTTGCCGCCCGAAATCGAGACGTTGTGGTCCTGCGACCAGGTGGGACGGAACGTTTCGTTCTGCCAGTCGACGCCCTTCACTTTCCGATAATCCTCGAGCGACTGATACCGGTAGGGAATGCCGTTTTCGTCATCTCCGGCCTTGTAATAGGTCGAACCGAACTTGTCGGGCCACGCCTCGGTCTGCAGTTTCACGAACTCGTAGGGCGAAAGCAGGTCGAGGGTCCCGGAAATCTGGCGGTAGCTGGCCGAACCGTTGTAAGTCACGACGGGACGCCCGACCTTACCGGATTTGGTCGTCACCATCACCACGCCGTTGGCCGCACGCGAACCGTAGATGGCCGACGAAGAGGCATCCTTGAGCACCTCGATCGACTCGATGTCCGAGTTGGAGAGGTAGTCGATGTTGTCGACCTGGAACCCGTCGACGATGTAGAGCGGCGAGGTGTCGCCGTTGACCGAACCGATACCGCGCACCTTGATATCGAAACCGGCACCCGGAGTGCCGTCCGTTGCGGTGATCTGCACGCCGGCGATCTGGCCTCCGAGGGCCTCCATCACCGAACCGGTCTTGAAGCCCTCGACATCCTTCGAGGATACCGAAGCGACCGAACCCGTCAGGTCGCCGCGCTTCATGGCGCCGTAACCCACGACCACCACCTCGTCCATGACGTTCGCTTCGGGAACGAGCGTGATGTCCAGCCGGGTCTGGGCGGCGATCGTCACCTCCTGGGGTTTATAACCCAGGTAGGAGAAAACCAGCACGTCGCCCTTTTTGACCGGGATCGTGAACGTACCCTTCAGGTCGGTCGAAACGCCCTGCGTCGTGCCCTTGACCACGACGTTGGCACCGATGGCCGGCTGGTTGTTCTCATCGACGACCTTACCCGTTATCTTGTTCTGGGCCGCCGCCGCGAAGGCCAGCATCAGGGCGAGAAGGGTCAGCACCCCTCTCAGCCCGAAAACCCGGTTTATCATGTATTTCATAGGTTTCATGTTCAGTTAGGTTTAAAATTTCTCGTCGAACCAAATCCAGATGGGGAAGATCTGCGAGCCGTTGTTGATACTGCCCGAATTGCCGTCCGTGACGAAAGTCATCTGGGCGATGAACGCACCGTTGGCCGCCACGTTGTTCGAGTCGATCCATTTGTTGGCATTCACGACGACCGATTTGGTGGCAGGTTCCACATAGGCCAGCGCCGAACCCAGACGCGCCGTATTCACGTAATAGGAAATCGGGTCTTTCGAACCGGTGCCTACCGTTGCCGAACCGATGCTGTTATAGTACGCCTTCCACATCTGATACAGGAACGTGTCGGTACTTGCGGCCGGAGTGCCGTCCTTGTGCGACGCGGGACCGCCGATATTGTAGTAGTTGAACGTACGGCGGTAATCCAGCAGGAACGACGAAAGATTGGGCACACCGTTGATTTCCGGAGCAACCGAGGTTCCTCCCCTGCGCGGGTTGACCTGCATGACGAACGGTTTGTAACGAACCGTCACGCCGGACACGGCAACGTGGAACGAGAAGAAAACGGGAACCGTGATCGATGTCTCGCCAACCTCGCCTTCACCGGCGGTAGCCGTCACCAGGACCAGACCGCCGTTGCCGGACTTGAATCCTTTCGGCGTGATGGCACCCGTCTCCGAATCGATCAGCGTACCCGAACACTGGTGCTTGATCTGGATCGACCACGAAAGTTTCGTGCCCGGTTTGGCATCGGTCGTCGGCGTCAGTTCCGTGAAATCCGCAGCGGCCGCGAAATAGAACTGGTTGGCATAGTTTTCAACCGGAGTGAGGCCGAGGTTATTGCCATAGGTAATCGTCGTGAAATAGTAGGGATTCTCGTTGACGGTCAGTTTGAGGGTGGTTTCCACCTCGCCTTTCAGGTTGGATGCCTTGACGGGAATGTCATACGCACCCATCGGGATCGAATGTCCCTTGACGGCCGAAACCTCGCCCGTCATCGGATCGATCGAAAGCTGGCCCTGAACCCCGGCGGGAACGTCGCCCAACGAGAAGGTCACCTCGTCGCCGACAAAACCAGCCTTCTTGGAAGCCTTGAACTCTCCGCCCTGAATCGCCACAACGTCCTCGTAACCAAACGTAGCGGATTCGATCGGTGCGATGAACTCGATCACGCTCAGCGTATAGGCGCCTTCGAAATCGGTCGAGCCGAAGCTGTTCTTCACCGTGAGGTCGAGCGTATAGGAGGCGTCGATAGGCAGCTCGCTGCCGGCATCGACCGAGACGACACCTGTAGCCGGATCGATCTTGATTTTGTCGGTCGGATCGGTTCCCTCAGCCGGAATCACCTGTTTGATAGCCCACACGACCTCGTCGGGCGAGCCCTTCAGCGAAGGTGTCGAACCCTGGAAAGCCATGTTGTATTCCATACGTCCCGAAGCCGAAGGATAGCGCACCTCCAGCGGCTCGCTGGTAATGCGTGCCGTCAGCAGGTTTTCGTAGGTCGCCGAACCCGCATAGGTTTCGATCTTGACAGGCAGCGGATAGCTGCCCGGCATCACCTCGCCCGTGAATTCAGCGTTATACGTCACGACACCGTCTTTGGAGATGGTGAAATATTCGAAACCTTCCGCCTGAACGAGCGAATAGTTCAGAATCGATACCGACTCGCCCACCGGCGCCACCGTGACCGAAGCCTCGGAGGTCTCCAGTTCGGCATAGGGAATCACGAGCGTCGGCTCGCTCACCTCGATCGCCTCGGGTGTGGCGGAAACCATCCGCACCACGAAGATATCCTCGAAGCGGTAGGCGCCGCCGCCGGCCTGACACGCGATGGTCAGTTTGTAGGTGCCGGGCTCCAGGGCATCCGTATCCGAGATGGTGACCATGCCGGTATCGGCACCGATCGAGAAACACTCGGTCGTGAAGGCCTTGTCGTCGAGCGTGATGCCCGAGATCGAGAAATTAGACGGCGCGGGGCCGTAGTAGGTCGGGGTGCCCGACACGAAATTCATCGAAGGACCGATGTCCACGACCGTCGGGTAGAAGAGCTGCAGATCGCCGCTCTTGGTATCGTCGTCTTCGCAGGCCGCGAGCACGACCGCACAAAGAGCGGTCAGCGCTGCGAAACATACGTTTCGAAACAGGGATTTCATAGGTTATTGCGGTTTTAAGGTTACAGGGTATAGGACAACGCAGGATAGGAAACACCCCCGACCTGCACGCGGACCGAACCGCCGGTCTCCGACCAATCGCCCAGCGTGATGCCGATCGTTTCGTCCGAAGCATCGGACGTCGGCAGCAGCACCGTAGCGTAACGCACGACGGGTTCGTCGGCCGTCTTTTCGAGGTTCAGCTGGTAGGCCTTGCGCTCCGCGGTCTGGTTGATGTTGTAGGAGACGAAACCCGTCTTCTGAACGTAAGCGCCCGTCTTGCTCGCCCGGGTGCGCACCAGCAGGTTGTTACCGTCGGCAAATGCCGTATGGAAACCGCCCTCGGAGACATCGTACACCACCTGCGCATCGGTTCCCTCGGTGATGTTGAAATTCAGGTTGACGGTGCCTTCGGCCGAGCCGTAAGCCTCGTCGAGAATCACGTAGAACTTGTCGTCGACCAGGAAGATCGTGCGGCGGTGCGTCAGCCCCGTGTAGGAGGGATTCTCCAGCACCAGCGCCTGGTACGAGTGGCCCGAGCCCGACTTGGAGAACTGCTTGAGCAGCCTGCCGTCGCTCGAAACGTTTGCACCGTTGAGCGTCAGGGTATTGTGGGCCGTCGACGCGGCGTACTTGCGGCGGTCGGCAGTCGACGAGGGGGAGCCTCCGTAGGAGAAGCAGCCCGAGTCGGGGAAGAAATTGCGGCCCTTGACCCACAGTTCGAACGTGTTGTTGTCATACTGGCGGTGCCATTGCTCGGAAGGTCCGTCGGGCGTGTTCTGCAGCACCATCATCATGTCGGCCACGGTCCAGCCCGTGCGCATCACGTAGTAACCGCCGTCGGGGAAGGTCTTGACCTTCGTTTCGGGCATCGTGCCCTCGGCACCGGCCGTCGCCATCCAGCGCATCTGCTCGTTGTCGGGGAAGAGGTTGTAGTAGTTGGTCAGGTTGCGCTGAAGCACCCGTGCGGTCCACGTGGCGCGGCGCGTGTCGGCCATGTTCGGCACCGTGTAGTCGGGGTAGATCATGTTCATCACCACGTCGGTCATCTTGCGCATCGACTCGACGTAACTCGACGAGAAGCGGCTCTCCTCGCCATTACGCTGCGCCACCTCCAGCGACACCCGGAAATCCTCGATTCCCGAGATGTGGTAGTGCAGGTCGCCGTCCCTAAGCCAGCCGTCGGGGAAATACTCCGAAGTCACCGCGCCGCCGAGGACGCTCGTGCCGCTCGTCTTCCACGCCGCAGCGTTCTTCAGTTCGGGGAACAGCATACCGGCGAAGGTCACGGCCTGCGCCTGGGTGATGCGGTGGTTGGAGTCGTCGGAATAGTTGTTCATGATGTGGTTGGCATGCTCGTCGAGACGCTTCAGCACCTCGGTCAGCCATTCGATCGTGACGGACTCCGACTGCTGGTAGTACTCCAGCAGGGCGCATTGGTCGATCAGACGGGCGGCCACGTCCAACGGACGCCACGAAGCGTGGTTGGTCACGTTGGTACCCTGCTCGGGCTTGGGATTCTGCTTGATCCAGTCGCCGTAGACCTCGATCCAGTTCAGGGCGTATTTTTCGTCCTGCGACGAATAGTAGGTCTTGGCCTGCGGAACCATCCACTGGTGACGGTGGAGCTGGTAGCGCTGCTCCTGCTCCCCGGTGGGGCAAAGCGTCCAGTCGATGCCCGTCCCCGCGGAATTCAGGTAGGAGTAAGGCACGTTATCCTCACCCGCGTTGGGATCGTAATAGTTATTGACATAGAAACGGTAGTCGTTCTCGCGGAGCGCATAATCGGCCCAGCGCTGCTCGTTGGCCGTGGGTGTCACGCTCGAAAGGTCGACATTGGGATTCAGCCCGTGGGTGCGCGAACGGTAGTAGTTCATCAACTCCTCCAGCGCCATGTAATAGTCGCCGATGTCGTAGGCACGCTTCACCTTCGTCAGGCCGCTGTAATCGAGGTTCAGCACCTCGAACACGCTGGCGTCGATGCCTTCGTTCATCGACCCCGAGCCGCTCTCGACCCACTCTTCGGCCTTCTTCATCTCGGGGAAGATCGTGCCGGCACGGAACACGGCATGAGCCTCCGTGGCCCTCGTATCGGCATCCTCCGAATAGTGCGCCTTGATATGCTCGGCCTGCTCGGCGAGATTCGCCAGGAATTTCGAAAGCAGCTGCGGCGTGAAGGAGGTCGACTGCATGAAATAATAGAGCAGGTCGCACTGGTCCTCGACACGGTAGGCCACGTCGATCGGACGCCAGGCGTAGAGCGCCTCGCGCGACTCCTCGGGCTGCGTCGAGGGATCGGCCTCGTAGTCCACGTCGCCCGTCGGGCGGGGGAAATTCGTCAGCCAGTCCTCGTAGACCGTCACCCATCCGGTGGTATAGGTCTCATCGAGCGACGTGCGGTAGGCCTTGCCCTGCGGAGCCATCCACTGAAGGCGGTGCAGGCTGTAACGCTCTTCCAGATCGCCCGAAGCACGCTTCGCCCAGTCGATTTTGTTGGATGTCAGGTAGGAATAAGGTTTGTCGCCGTCCATGTACGTGCCGTTGTAGAAGCGGTATTCGTTCTTGACAAGGGCGTAATCGGCCCACTCCTGCTCCTGGGCGGAGATCGAGGGCGCAATCAGGTTGACGTTGCCGTTGACCACGTCGGTCCGTCCGCGGTAGTACTCCAGCAAAGCCTGCGCCGCCAGGTAATACTGGTCGGAATCGTAGTAGGCTTTCACGGCGGCAAGACCGGGGTAATCGAGGTTCAGGGCGCTGAACATACCCGCGTCGATCACACTGTTGTCGGGAATCGTCGGCTCCGTGGTGCCGGTTCCGCTGCCATTGTCCGATCGTCCCAGATCATCCGAGAGGCAGCCCGCCGAGAACAGGACCGCCACGATGAAACTGAACGCCGAAATTTTCGTAAAAATGCGTTTCATAGGTTATAGGTTATGTTAGTTTTTTCAGTGCCGGAGTCAGATCCGCCGCGGGTCGAGGCCCCGCAGCGACAGGTAGCGTCCGATGGCTTCGAGGTAGTAGTAGTCCGCATAGTTGAGCGGGGTGTCGATCTCGCTGTCGGCGGGCAGGTGGCCGACGCTGTGCATCAGGATGAAACCGCCGTTGGTGCCCTTCTTGGCCAGATAAGCGTCCGACGAAAGGTTCATCAGCAGCGTCTCGGCATAGTCGAAATACGTTTTGCCTTCGGCTTCGGGAACCATCGTCGAAAGCTCGAACAGCGCCGACGAGACGACCGCGGCCGCCGAAGCGTCGCGCGGAGCGTCGGGAATGTCCGGAGCGTCGTAGTCCCAGTAGGGAATGCGGTCGGCGGGGGTATTGGGATGGTGCATGATGAAATCGGCGATCCGTTCGGCGTGCTTCAGGTATTTCGCATCGCCCGTCTCGCGGTAGCACATCGTGTAACCGTAGAGCCCCCACGCCTGTCCGCGGGCCCACGCCGAAGAGTCGGAATAGCCCTGGAACGTGCCCTGGCTCTCGACCGTGCCGTCGTCGTTGTAGCTCACGACATGAAACGAGCTGGCGTCGTCGCGGTAATGATTCTTCATCGTGATGTCGGCATGGCGGACCGCCACGTCGCGGTAGACGGGGTCGCCCGTGTGTTTCGAGGCCCAGAAGAGCATCTCGAGGTTCATCATGTTGTCGATGATGACCGGGTAGTTCCATTCGCCGAAATCCCACGAACGGATCACGCCGATGCGGGGATCGCAGCGCGAAATGAGACTCTTGGCGGCCTCGACGATCACCTCTTCCGAGTGCCGGTCGTGCAGCGTCTGCATCTGCTGGCCGAAGCTGCAGAAGACCATGAAGCCCAGGTCGTGCGTCCCTTTATAATATTGTATACCCTCCAGCCGGTCGGTGTATTTCTTCGCTTCGGCAAGGAGTTTTTCGTCGCCCGTGAAGCGGTAGCACTGCCAGAGCGACCCGGGGAAGAATCCGCTTGTCCAGTCCTTGGCATCGACGGCCCGGAATTTGGGCATCAGCGAACGGGGAAAGCAGTTCGTCGTGTCGAGTTCGGCGGCGGCGTCCAGCAGCTGGCTGTCGGCCACCCCGATGGCATGTTTCAGGGATGCGATTTTGGGGTCGCGTTCCGCAGAGCACGAACCCAGCACAAACAGCGAGAGGAGACCCAGAATGGGGAGAAAATTTCTTCTCATGAGCGGTTCAGGTTTTTGGTTTAGGTTTTACTTGTTTCGGTAAGCAAAATTACCGATAAGCCCCCGCACGCACCCCGAGAATTGAAGAATTGATTTTCAAAACCGCTCAAATAAACTTTGATTTTGTGCAACCGGATACGGAATTTGTCCAAAAACAGCCCCGGAAAGGGTTTTCGGACAGGGTGAAACAGACGGCTCCGCGTGCCGTTCCCGGATCGGAAAAGGCACAAAAAACGGGAACTCTTTTCGGAGTTCCCGTACAGTATGCCGCCGCAGGCTATTTCAGCGGCGAATCGGGCTCTTTGGACATCACCAGGTAGAACATCCGGTCGAGGAACGCAGGGGCGAATTTTTTCACGAAATGCGTGGCTCGGCCTTCGTTCTCCATCAGGCAGAGGCGTTTGCGTTTGAGGATGCCTTTCGCCACAATGCGGGCCACCTCCGTCGGGGTCATCATCTTCGCCTCGTCGCGCGGGGTCTCGCCCTGCTGCGAACCGTCGGCCGTGAGGGCCGAAAAACGGACATTCGAAGCCGTGAAGCCCGGACAGGCAATCATCACATGCAGCCCCTTCTTGAGATTCTCGATGCGCAGCGTCTCGAGGAAGCCCGTCATGGCGTATTTCGACGCCGAATAGCCCGTGCGGCCCGGCAGTCCGTGCAGCCCCGCGACGGACGAGATGCCGACCACGGAACCTTTCGACGCCTGCAGATACGGCAGCGCGTATTTGCAGCAGTTGACCGTACCCCAGAAATTGACGTCCATCAGCTGATGGAGCACCTCGAGCTCCACGTCGTCGAAAATGGCACGCATCGAAATGCCCGCATTGCAGATCAGCACATCCACGCCCCCGAACTCGCGAACGGCGGTGTCGATCAGCTCCTTGCATTCGGCAGGTTTCGTCACGTCCACGCCGCAGTAGGCCGCCTGCCCGCCCTTCGAGCGGATGTCGCCCGCAAGCAACTGCAATTTCTGCACGCTGCGTGCCCCGAGCACCACTTTCGCACCGTCGGCGGCGTACACCTTCGCCATCGCCTCGCCGATGCCCGACGAAGCGCCCGTAATGACGATAACCTTATTTGCTAATGTTTTCATATCTTTTTTATTAACGTTTTGCATCTCCGCCCGCCGTTTTCGCGGCGTTCCGCCGCGTCTACAAGTCTGACCCCACCCCAAACCCCTCCCTCGGGAGGGGCTTATCGCATGCGGCCGGAATGCGGACCTAAATATGATCAATTTTCACCTCAAGCATATCGTAGGCCAAGTGCACTCCCGCCGGGAGCAGCGCCTCCGTCTCGGCATGGAGGCCGATTTCGTGGGACATGTGCGTGATATAGGCCTCGCGGGGCCTGACACGGCGGATAAGCGTCAGCGCCTCCCCGAGGTTGAAATGCGACGGATGCACGGCGAAACGCAGCGCATTGACCACCAGCACCTCCACCCCGCGGAGCTTTTCGACCTCGGCATCCCCGATGGTCTTGAAATCCGTGAGATAAGCCAGCGGCCCGATGCGGTAGCCCGTGACCAGAAAGCGTTCGGAGTGGTGTCCCGAAACCGGAACGATCTCCACGCCTTTGACCGCAAAAGGGCGCGTGACATCGATCTCGTGCAGCTCGATCTCCGGGACTCCGCGGTATTTGTCCTGCGCGAAGGCATAGTCGAAATCCTTGCGCACGCACGCCAACGTCTGCGGCGCCGCGTAGATGTGAACTTTATGAACGGTCGGCGGGTAATCGACGAAATTGAATGCCCGCACGTCGTCCAGTCCGCCGATATGGTCCTTGTGTTCGTGGGTCAGCAGGATGGCGTCGATATGCCGCACGCCCGTGCGGAGCATCTGGTAACGGAAATCGGGCCCGGCGTCGATCACCAGCCTTGCGCCGTGCGTCTCGACCATGGCCGCCGTGCGCAGGCGGCTGTCGCGCCGGTCCGCCGACGTGCAGACCTTACAGCGGCAGCCGATGACAGGTACGCCCTGCGAGGTTCCGGTTCCCAGAAAGGTGAGTTTCATATTCACAAATATAGGAAAAAGTCGGATGGGTTCAAAACCGAACCACATACGGCCCGGCAAAACCTCCCGACAGATAAAAGTGTCGTTACGACACCAAAGGTAATAAAAAAGGCCGGAAAAATTCCGGCCTTTCCACAAATTACATGACTTGTTCGATATTCCAGACGAACGCCCGGGACCCCTGCATCTTGGTCGCGGCGTCCAGTTCGCGGAAGGCGTCCATCAGCGGAGCGACCTTCTCGTCGTCGACGATGGCCAGAATCGAGGCGTTCATCGAAGGCCACGCATGCGTGCCGTAGTGGGGTTCGCCGTCGATCGAGCCGCGGCCCTCGGTCAGCGCCCATTTCGTGAAGCCCCGGATACCCTGCTCGTCGAGGATGGCGTTCACCCGATCTGTAAGCGCCTGGTTGTAAGACAAAAATACTGCTTTCATAGTACCAATCAATTTTTTTCAGCATCGGATTACAGCCCGGCAGGTCGTATTCGCGGCGTACCGCCGCGTTTACAAGTTTGACCCACCCCCAACCCCCGCCTTGGCGGGAGCTTAGTCGCATCGCGACCGGGTTGTCACCCAAAACGTTCAATTTTTCACTTTCAATGCGTGCTTGCCTGATGTTTGGCCGAGAGCTGCGCCAGCTTCTCTTTCTCCTTGCGCTGCGAGCGGTTCACGAGAATCGAGTAGAGCACCGGAACGATGAACAGCGTGAGGATCGTCGAGAACGTCAGGCCGCCGATAACGGCGATACCCATCGGCTGCCAGGTCTCCGAACCGGCTCCCGTGCCGATAGCCAGCGGAAGCATACCCAGGATGGTCGTGAACGAGGTCATCAGCACCGGACGCAGACGGCTCTTGCCGCCGGCGATCACCGCGTCGAAGACGCCCGAACCGCGCTCGACCAGCAGGTTCATGTAGTCCACCATCACGATACCGTTCTTCGTCACGATACCCACCAGCATGATGGCTCCGATCAGGGCGATGAGCGACAGCGGCGTGGAGGTCATCCACAGCGCGAGGAAGACGCCCGTGAAGGCGAACGGAATGGTGAACATGATGATGAACGGGAATTTCAGCGACTCGAACTGCGTGGCCATCACGATGTAAACCAGGATGACAATCAGGATGAGCAGCGTTCCGAGGTCGCCGAAGGCGTCGCCCTGGTCCTCGACCGTACCGCCCACCTCGAGGTCCACGCCGTCGGGCGTGGGATAGTCGGCGATCAGCTGGTTGACCTCGGCCACCACGTCGCCCAGCGCGACGCCGGCTCCGAGGGTCGACTGGACCGAAATGACACGCTGGCGGTTCTCGCGCTCGATCATCGGCGCGGCGTACTCCTCCTCGACGGTGCCCACCTCCCGGAGTTTCACGGGGCGGCCCTGGGCGTTGTAGAGCGTGATGTTCTCCACATCCTCGATGCGGTTGCGGAACGGTTCGGCATAGCGCACGATGATGTCGTACTCGTCGCCGTCCTCGCGGTATTTCGAGGCCACGAGCCCGTCGATGCGGTTGCGCACGGCCTGCGACGCCGTGGCGCTGCTGATGCCGTAGTACGACAGGCGGTCGCGGTCGAAGACCACGTTGTATTCGGGACGCAGGTCGTCGCGCGAAAGTTTCACGTCGCGCACTCCCTCCAGATTGCGCATCTTCTCCTTCAGGTCGTTGGCGATGGCGTTCGTCACGTCCATGTCATGCCCGAAGACCTTGATGTCCACCGTCGCCGAACCGCTCATGCTGCCCGACATGCCGCCCGGAGTCACCGTATACTGGCGAATCTCGGGAATCTGGTCGAGGTCCTCGCGCAGCAGGTCGGAGATGACGTAGATCGAGCGGTCGCGCTCCTCCACATCGGTCAGACGCACGTTGTAGTTGATGATGTGCGAACCGGTGGTCTGCATCGCTGCGAAGGCGTTGTCCGACGAGTTGGCGCCGGCCGACGCCGAGACAAGCACGATCTCGGGATATTTCGCATACATGATGCTGTCGATCTGCCGGGCGATGCGTGCCGTGTAGTCGACGCCGATGTTCTGCTCCAGCTCGACCATCGCCGAGATACGGCTGTTGTCCGAAGGCGGGAAGAACTCGGTCGGGACGCGCGTCAGCAGGAGCAGCGACACCACGAAGATCGACATCATCGAGAAGAAAGTGATCCGGCGGTGGCGCACCACCCAGTTCAGCGAACGGGCATAGGCGCTGTCGAGCCATTCGAGGGCCCGGTCGATAGGCTTGTAAATCGCACCCAAACCCTTGTAGTCGTGCACGCCGCCCTCGAGTTTCAGCAGGTAGGCCGACATCATCGGGGTCAGCGAAATGGCCGCCATGGTCGAAACACAGACCACGATCGTCACGATCCAGCCCAGCTCGCGGAACAGGATGCCCGCCATGCCCGGGACCATCGTCAGCGGCAGGAACACCGCGACGACCACGAGTGTCGTGGCGATGACCGACAGCCACACCTCGTTGGTGGCGTAAATGGCCGCCTCCTTGGGGTTCGAACCCCGTTCGATATGGGTCGTGATGTTCTCCAGCACCACGATGGCGTCGTCGACGACCATACCGATGGCAATGGACAGGGACGAGAGCGAGATGATGTTCAGCGTGGAGCCCGTGGCGAAGAGGTAGATGAACGAACAGATCAGCGACACGGGGATGGTCATACAGATAATCAGCGTCGCCCGCCAGCGGCCGAGGAAGATCATCACCACCAGCACCACGAAGATGAAGGCGTAGAGGATGGTCTCCGAAAGCGACCCGATGGCGTCGGTGATCTCCTGCGAACCCTCGAAAATCAGCTCCATCTGAACGTCCTTCGGAAGGGTCTTCTGAATATCCGGCAGGCGCGACTGGATTTCGTGGACGATGTTCACGGTGTTGGCGCCCGACTGCTTCTGGAACATCACGCGCACACCGCGCATGCCGTTGACGCGCTCGTCCATCGTGGCCTTCTCGAGCGTGTCGCGGATCTCGGCCACGTCGGAAAGTTTCACAGTGCGGCCCCCGGCGTTCGACACCACGACCTTGCGCAGCTCGTCCGAGAGCTTGAACTCCCCGTCGGCCTTGATGTTGAAGGTGTTGTTGCCGATGTCGATCGTGCCGCTGGGGATATTGACGTTCTCCGAGGCGATGATCTGGCCCAGCTGCTCGACCGTGAGGTTGTAGGCTTCGAGCTTGGCGGGGTCGACATTGACCTGCACCTCGCGCTCGGGGGCACCCACGACCGACACGGCGCCCACGCCGTCGACGCGGTTCAGCACGTTGACCAGCTTGTCGTCGAGGATCTTGTTCAGCGCCGGATAGCTCTCCTCGGCCGTGACGGCAATCATCATCACGGGAATCATCGAAGTCGAGAACTTGAAGATCGTCGGGTAGTCGATGTCGTCCGGCAGCATCGACTGCACGCGCGACACCACGTCGCGGATTTCATTGGCCCCCTCGTTGAGGTCGGAGCCGTATTCGAACTCGACGGTGATCATCGAGACGTTGTCCTGCGACTTGGAAGTCAGCTTCTTGAGGTTGCTCACCGTGTTGAGGTTGTCCTCCAGCACACGGGTGATGTTGGTCTCGATGTCCGCGGCATTGGCGCCCGGGTACATCGTGATGACCGAAATCTGGGGTATCTCGATCTCGGGATACTGGTCCACGGCCAGGTTCATCAGCGAGAAGAGTCCCATGACCATCACGCCGACGAACAACAGGATCGTCGAAATCGGTTTGCGGACCGCGCTTTCGTAAATTTTCATCGGAAAGGGGCTTTTTTAGTCTTTTTTAATATCCACGGCGGCTCCGTCGAAGAGCTTCGACAAGGCCGTAACGGCCACCGGTTCGCCCGGCTCAACCCCCGAAAGGATGTCCACCCGGTCGCCGACCTGACGTCCCACCTTGATCGAACGCCGCTCAGCCACCGAGTCGCCCACAATGACATAGAGGTAACGCTCGGCCGAGCCCACCTGCTTCTGGACGGCGACGTCGGGAACCATCACGCCCTCCTTGCTGCCCATGTCGAAGGTCGTGCGGGCGTACATGCCCGGACGCAGCGTGCGCTTGGCGTTGGGAACCTTGACCTCGACCTTGAAGGTGCGGGTCGTGGGGTCCAGCGCCGGGTAGATCAGCGACACCGTGCCCGTGAACTCCTGGTCGGGGAAAATATCGACAGCCAGTTTCACCGGCATACCCACCTTCACATTGGCGAAATACTGCTCCGAAATGTTGGCGATGACCTTCAGCGGATCGATCTGCATGATGTGCAGGATCGGCTGCTGGGCGAACAGGTCGCCCGACTCGTAGTTGCGGGCCGTCACAACGCCCGAAATCGGCGAACGCACCTCGATATTCTTCTTCAGGTTGGCCACCACCTCGCGCTGCACGTCCAGCTGGGCCTTGGCCTGCTCGATCTGCTGGGTCGAGATGCCGCCGGCCTCGTAGACGGGCAGCAGGCGGTTGTAGTCGTCCTCGACGGTCTTCAGCTGCACCAGCTGCTGGGTGTACTGCGTGGGGTCGAGCGTCACGATCAGCTGTCCCTCGCGCACCGGATCGCCCACCTCGACGTAAATCTTGTCGATGTGCACGCCCGAAGCCGCCGGGGTGATGTCGTTCTCCTTGTAGGGCTCGATCTCGGAGGTGAACACCTCGGTAAGCCGCACCGTGGCCGTTTCGGCCGGAGCGGTTTTGGTCAGTACGCCCTTCTCCTCGGCGACGGAAGCGGCTTTCTTGCCGGTGCAACCGGACAGCAAAGCGACTGCAATGCCTAAAAATACGATTCTTTTCATAGGTTTTATCTTGTTTTTCGTTTTTACTGGTTTTCGCGTCCCACGATCCGGTCATACTCGGCCTTGGCCGAAAGGTAGTCGTAAATCGCCTGCGAGAAATTCAGCTGCGCCTGCGTCTGCGACAGCTGGGCGCTGTTCAGTTCGAGGATCGTACCAGCTCCCGCCCGGTAGCGGGTGTCGGAAATCTTGTAGGCTTTGCGGGCCTGCTCGACCGTGAGTTCCTGGGCGTACATCGTCTCGCGGGCCGTCAGCAGGTCGTTCAGCGCCGAGCGCACCTGCACGTCGATCTGCTGGCGGGCATAGTCCCGCTGGAGCGAGAGCTGCGAAATCTGGTTTTTCAGCTCGCGCGACTTGTTCATCTTCGTCAGTCCCGAGAAAATCGGCACCGACAGCTGCAGGCCCACCGAGATCGGATGGGTCCAGAAATATTTGGAATTGTCGACGGGAACATCGCCGCCAAAGTTGAAAGGCTCCATGTCGTTACCCGTGTAGGAGACCGTTCCGAAGGCCGCAAGCGTCGGCATGCGCCCGGCGTTGGCCGCCTTGAGCGAACGCCGCAGCACCTCCTCCTGCAGTTCGAGCGAGCGCAGGTCGGTGTTCTCCGAAACGTCGGTCGTCAGGCCGTCGGTACCCGCCAGCACGTCGTCGCGCAGGGCGTCCAGCTCGCCGACCACGTCGATCTCCACATCCTCGGGAATCGAGAGGTACATCTTCAGCATCAGCTTGGACAGCCTAATCGAATTCTCAGTCTGGAGAATCGTGGGTTTCAGGTTGCTCAGCTGCACCTGGGCCGTCAGCAGGTCGTACTCCGACATCAGGCCGTTATCGTACTGCACCTGCGTGTCGTTCACCGTGCGCTGCACCGTGGCCTCCGATTCGCGGAGCACCGCCAGCGACTGCTCGGCCAGCAGGATGTTGTAGAAAGCCTTTTTCACCTCGGCCGTCAGGTCGATGCGCGACGCACGCGCGGCCTCGACGGCCGTGGCCATCTGCGCCTCGTTCATCTTCAGCGTGCGGTAGACCGACGGCGCGAAGAGCGGCAGCGTCAGGTCGCCCTGCACGGCAAAGGTGTTGTCGGCGCCGAAGGAGAGCCCGCCCCGCATCTCCGATTTCACGATCGAGCGCGTGTAGCTGCCCGACGCCGAGAGCTGCGGCAGCAGCGTGCCCCATGTCTGGCGCTTCACGTAGTCGTAACGCTGCACCTCCATTTCGGCGACCTTGACGGTCGGGTTCTCGCTCAGGGCGAGATCCAGCGCCTCGGGAAGCGTCAGCCGCAGCTGCGCCGAAGCGCCTGCGGTGCCGGCGGCCCAGAAGCCAAAGATCAAAAAAAGTCGTTTCATCATATTCGGAAAATTATTATTGTCATATTCATGCTGACGAACAGCCCGGACCTATATTTTAAAACAGCCCGGATTCGTCAACGCAGTTTGTGTTCGGGTTTGGCCGGTTCGTAGCGTTTCAGGTAGTCGTCGATCAACTGCATGCCCTTGGCCGTGGCGATGCCGCGGAAAAAGTTGCTGATAATCTGCACAAACGCCTCACGCTCGGTCATGCCGTCGGGCAGGATAAGGTCTTTGCGCACGGTGATGGCCGAAGCCGTGTAGTAAAGCACCGAGATGGCCAGGTCGAAATTGATCGTATCGACGAACAGTCCGTCGGCGATCCCCTTTTCCAGCATGTCCTGCAGGTCCCGGCGGCTCTTGGCCGAGCCTTCGCGCGTCATCTTTTCGTAGACCGAGGGATAAAACTTGCGCAGGTTGTTCAGCAGCCGCTGGATGACCTCGGCGTTGTCCATGACGCCTCCCAGCACCATGAACATCGCTTCGAGCACGTTGCGTGCATGGGCACACGACGCGGAACGTTCGAGGCGGGTCTTCTCGAAATAGCGGTCCATCGCCAGGTAGAGCAGCCCCTCCTTGTCGCCGAACAACTCGTAAAGCGTCCGTTTCGAGACGCCCAGCTGCTGCGCGATGTCGTCCATGCGCACCGATTTGATGCCCTGCGTGACGAACATCTGCATAGCCTGTTCAATAATGCGTTCTTTCTGATCCATGGTCGATCCGATTGGTACGGATGCAAATATAGGGAAGGAAACTTATGAAACAAAAAAAGTTTTATGTTTTCGGTAGTTTTTTAACGAATACAACAAAAAAGGAGTAGTCCGCGACTACTCCATGCAAAAAGAAACACCCGGAAATCAGAGTTCGTCGGGCAAACCGAACGGCACTTCGAAGATCATGCGGCATCCCACGGTATAGGAGGGATCGACCCGCAGGCTTCCGCCCAGCTTCGTGGCGATGAGCCGGCAGACGGGCAGTCCGAGACCCGTACCCTGCGCAAAGGTGTCGAGTTTGACGAAGCGTTCGAAAACCTGCTCCTGCTCCTCGGCGGGGATGCCCGGACCGGTATCCGACACGGTGAAAAGCATCGTCCGCTCGGGAATCCGGCACGTATAGGTCAGAATGATCTCGCCCTCGACGGTGAATTTCGCGGCGTTGTGCAGCAGGTGCAGGAGCACCTGCATCACCCGTTTGGAATTGGTATGCAGTACGGGGTCCTGGGCCGAAGGTTCGAAGATCATCGTAACACCGGCCCGCAGCTGCGACAGCGACTTGGCGACGCATTCGTGGCAGCGGTCGTTGATCGTGCAGTAGTCCGTGCGGGGCAGCTCCTCGGTCTGGTCGAGGTAGGCGATGTCGAGCACGTCGTCGACCATCCGCAGCAGGCTGAGGCTGCTGGTCTCAATGATCGAGACATACTCCTCGACCGTGGGGTCGTTGCGGAATTTCGATACGAGCACCTGCGAGAAACCCATGATCGAATTCAGGGGCGTGCGCACCTCGTGCGACATGCTCTGGATAAAGTTGCTCTTCATCAGGCTCGCCTGCTCAGCACGCTCCTTGGCCATCCGAAGCTCCTCGCCTACGGCCATCAGGTTCTTGTTCTGCGCCTTGACCACCTCCTCGGAGGCTTTCAGGCGGCGGTTGAGCCGCATCAGGCGTGCCAGTCCCAGTCCGCCGAGCACCAGTACGCCGCCCAGCAGCGCAATAATCAGGTAGGTGCTCCGCAGCCGCTTCTGTTGCAGGTCCAGCTGCAGCTCCCGGGTCTCGCCCTGCAGGCGGGCGATCTCGAGGATGCCCGAGAAATCGTCCGTGCCGCTGCGTATCTCCGCGCTGCGCACCGAGTCCGACAGATGGATGTAATCGCGGTAATTCGCGGCCGAACGCCGCATGTCGCCCCGGAGCCAGTGGATATTGCCGAGCTCCTTGTACAACGTATAATAAAGATAGCCGCCCTCGCGCTGAAGCGTGTCGCTCAGAGCTTCGTGCACCGTCTCCAGCGCCTTGTCATACCGGCCGGTAGTCCGGTAATACTCCGTCCGCAGGAACCGCAGTCCCGGCAGGTAGGACCTCATGGACGAATTGCCGGCAAAATGCATCGCCGCGGAATCGACATACGCCCCCGCCTTGTCGAAATCCTTGATGTGCAGGTAGTAGAGCGCCATGCCCTTGTCGAGCGTAAAGCGCTGGTAGGGCGAATCGGGACGGAGGGCCCGCCCTTTGTCCAGCGCCATCCGCGCCGAATCGGGCATGTCGAGTTCGAGAGCGCACTGCGCCAGCGAGGCATACTGCGTGGGCAGGTTGATGTCGTCGATGCCGTGTTCCTCCATCACGTTCAGCTCCTGCCGGAAATAGTCGTAGGCCCGGTCGAAGGTGTTCTGGATGAGATATAGGTTGGCGAGCAGGCGGTAGCACTCGGCCTCGCCGAACGGATAGCCGTCGGCCTGGGCTTCGGAGAGCATCCGCCGCGTCTCGTAAACCGCCACGTTGAACTGCTTCTGCTTGGTGTAGTAGGTCACCAGGCGGCTGCCCCAGACGAAATAGTAGAAATAGGCCAGGTCCTTCCTGCCGTTCTCCACGCAGAAATCCTGCACCCGACGGACCCCGTCGACAATCCCGTCGCGGTCGTTGTTGTAATAGAAATGGTCCAGCCGCAGGCAGAGCGCCGTGGCCTGCATCCGGGTCCATCCCTGCTCCCCGGCACGCCGGAACAGCGTGTCGCACATCGGCAGCACCTCGGGGCTGTTCACCAGCCGGCGGACCCGGTGGTAATAGTTCTTCAGCACGCTGTCGCCACCGGTCTCCCGGAACTCCTGACCGGCACGCACCGGCAGGGCGCCCGCAAACGAAGCGAGGACGAAAAGGGAAAACAGGACGTTGCGGAGATGCTGGAACATGGGAAAAATTCGGTTTATCCTACAAAGATAGCACTAATCCCGCTGAAAATCAAATTTCGAAGGGCGGAGTGAACAAAAAAGGCCGCCGCGGAAAACCGCAGCGGCCGTATGAAAACCGGATTCCGGCTATTTGGTGACCCGCTCGAGCCAGCGGACCATCGAGAGCATGACGAGCATCGACAGACCGCAGGCGGCGACGAACACGGCCCACGTGGCCCACATCGGCGTGTGGAGGTAGAGCCATCCGCCGACGAACAGCAGGGCGTTGCCCACGGCCGTAGCAGCCAGCCAGAAGCCCTGCATCAGGCCCTGCATGTGGGGAGGCGCCACCTTCGACACGAATGCGAGGCCCAGCGGCGAAATGAACAATTCGGCAACGGTGAGGATGAAATAGAGGCCCACCATCACCCACGGGGTAACCAGCAGCGACTGCACCTCGTCGGCACGCATGCCGGCCAGTTCGGTCTTGGTCGGCAGGGCCAGCGAGAAGAGCATCAGGAAGACATAGGCCAGGGCGGCGATGCCCATACCGATGGCGATCTTCATCGGAGTCGAAACCTCGATATTGCGCTTGCGCAGCCAGCCGAAGAACCACATGATGATCGGCGTGAGGAAGACGACGAAGAAGGGATTGACGCTCTGGAATATCTCCGCACCCTTGATGGTCGTGAAGCCCAGGTCGATGTTGATGACGTCGAGGTTCACGTAGTCACGGGCGAAATAGGTCAGCGAATAGCCGTTCTGGTGGAACGAAACCCAGAAGAAAATCACCACGCCGAAGACCGCGAACAGGGCGTAAACGCGCTGGCGAATCTCCTGAGCGGACATTTTGATCTCCTCGGCCGAGACTTTGGCGCCGGCGGCGGCCTTCTTCGACGGATCGGGGAAGCTCTTGCGGTTGGCCATGTAGATCACCAGTGAAACGAGCATCATCACGATCGCCGCGATGAAGGCATAGTGGAAACCGCGGTTGAAAACGTCGAGATAGGTGTTGCAGAAGGCGTGGAGGTCGCTCACGGGCGTGCCGTCGAGGTGGACCGTCGAAGCATAGGAGGTGAGGTTCGAAAGCCCCTCGCCGACCATGTTCTCGCCCTTCTCCAGGTATTCGTGGCACAGCGCCGGGAGTTTGGCGTTGTAGTCGAAATTGTTGACCTTCAGCCACCAGTTACGCACGCCGATGGCGACGAACGGGGCGAAGAAACCGCCGATATTGATGAACATGTAGAAAATCTGGAAACCCGATTCGCGCTTGGCGCTGAATTCGCTGTTGTCGTACATCTGGCCCACGAGCGCCTGCAGGTTGCCCTTGAACAGGCCGTTGCCGAAGGCGATCACCAGCAGTCCCAGGCAGGTCAGCGTCAGGTAGAGCCACAGGTTCGGCACGGGTGTCGGCGTCGGGATGGCGATGAGGAAATAGCCCACGCTCATCACGATCAGACCCCACATGATCGTCGCCTTGTAGTTCTTGGTTTTGTCGGCGATGATGCCGCCGACCAGCGCCAGCAGGTAGATCGAAGCGTAGAAGCCCGAGTAGATGTAACCAGCCGTCGCCTCGTCGAGCCCGAACTTGGCCGAGATGAACAGGGTCAGGATAGCCATCATGATATAGAAACCGAAGCGTTCGCCCATGTTGGCAAGGGCCGCCGCGATCAATCCTTTGGGTTGTCCTTTCATAAGATTTTTTTGGGTATTAGTAAAGTGTTAGTAAATAAGGATTTGTTTTCGTTCGGAGACAAAGATAGAAAAATTTTTAATATATCTCGTGTCGTAACGGCACTTTTATCAGTCGGAAAGTTTTGCCGGACCGCAGGCGATTCGATTTTGAATTCATCCGATTTTTTCGTATATTGGGTGTCGTAACGACATTTCTATTCGTCAGAAAGTTTTGCCGGGCCGTATGCGGCTCGATTTTGAATCCACCCGACTTTTTCGTATTTTTGTAAAAATTCAACATTTCCCTATGGAAAACACGCCCCGAAGACTGCCCATCGTAGAGCGCGACGCATGGCTGCAGCCCGTCGAAGAACATATCAACCGCCGTCATGCGCAGTATGAACGGCAGATGGAGCGGATCGAAAGTTCGTCGGGGTCGATCGTGGACTACGCCAACGGCTACCGCTATTTCGGCTGGCAACGCGACGAAGCCCTCGACGGCTGGTGGTTCCGCGAGTGGCTGCCGGGGGCGCACGACGTCTACATCTTCGGCGATTTCAACAACTGGCAGCGCACCGAAATCCGCATGCACCGGGATGCCGCGGGGGTCTGGAGCGCCTTTTTCCCCACGGCGATGTACCGCGGCCGGCTGGTGCACGGCTCGCTCTACAAACTCCACGTCCACGGCGACAACGGCTGGCTGGACCGCATTCCGGCCTATGCCACGCGCGTGGTGCAGGACGAGGCGACGAAAAACTACACGGCCCAGTTCTGGGACCCCGCCGAGGCGTTCGACTGGCGGGGCGACGCCTTCGACGCCTCGAAGATCGGCAGCCTGCTGATCTACGAAGCCCATGTGGGCATGGCCCAGGAGCGCGAGGGCGTGGGCACCTACCGCGAATTCACCGAAAAGATACTCCCGATTATCAAACGGGACGGTTACAACGCCGTGCAGCTGATGGCCGTAGCCGAGCACCCCTACTACGGTTCGTTCGGCTACCACGTGTCGAGTTTCTTCGCCCCGTCGTCGCGCTGCGGTACGCCCGAGGAGCTGAAAGAGCTGATACGCCGGGCCCACGAGCTGGGGCTGGCGGTCATCATGGACCTCGTGCACGCCCACTATGTGAAAAACCTCAATGAAGGGATCAACGAACTCGACGGCACCGACCACCTCTACTCGCCCGCGGGCGAGGCGGGCTACCAGCCCTACTGGGATTCGAAGCTCTTCGACTACGGCAAGGACGAGGTGCGGCATTTCCTGCTGTCGAACGTCAAATACTGGCTCGACGAATTCCATTTCGACGGCTACCGCTTCGACGGCGTGACCTCGATGATCTACCACCACCACGGCTATGTCACCTTCGACTCGCGCGACCGGTTCTTCGACACCGGAGTCAACGAGGAGGCCCTCACCTACCTCACCCTCGCCAATTGCCTCACGCACGACTTTCTCCCTTCGGCCGTGACCATCGCCGAGGATGTGAGCGGCATGCCGGGCATGTGCATCCCCATTGCCGACGGCGGCGTCGGCTTCGACTACCGCCTGGGCATGGCCATTCCCGATTTCTGGATCAAGCAGCTGAAGGAGGTCCCCGACGAGCAGTGGAACATCTGGGAGATGTGGTCGGTCATGACCGACCGGCTGCCCGAGGTGAAAACCGTGGCCTATGCCGAGTCGCACGACCAGGCGCTGGTGGGCGACAAGACCATCGCCTTCCGGCTGATGGACAAGGAGATGTATTTCCACATGGACCGCGCTTCGGAAAGCATCGTCATCGACCGCGGCATGGCCCTGCACAAGATGATCCGCCTGATGACCATCTCCACCGGCGGGCAGGCTTACCTCAATTTCATGGGCAACGAATTCGGACACCCCGAGTGGATCGACTTTCCGCGCGAGGGCAACGGCTGGAGCTACGTCCACGCGCGGCGGCAGTGGTCGCTGGCGAAAAACGGATTTCTGCGTTACGCATGGCTGGGGGATTTCGACCGGGCGATGATCCGGCTGATCCGGAAACACCGGGTGCTGGAGGACGGCTATGCCTGGAACCTGCAGATGGACGAGCACAACAAGACGATGGTCTTCGCGCACGGCCCGCTGCTGTTCGTCTTCAACTGGCACCCCACGGCCTCGATCCCCGACTACGAGCTTCCGGTGCAGGCCCCGGGCCGGTATGTCCCGGTGCTCTCGACCGACGAACGGCGGTTCGGCGGACAGGAGCGGCAGTCGATGGAGGCCGAACATTTTTCGTTCCCCGTAAAGGGCGACGACGGGAAGGACTACCCCCGCATCCGCATCTACAACACCTCGCGCACGGCGACGGTCTACCTGCGGAAAAAGTAGCCGCACACAGCGTCACGTCTTCATTCTCCAGCTCCCCGACTCGGGCCCCAGGGGCCGAAAGACGGGGACCGGTTTCCGTACCCATAATACACCGCGGACGGTGCGGTCCGCATCTAAAAAAGTAGTACGCAACTACCTATTTATTCATTTATTAAAAAACAGATTTTATTATGCCCATTGAAAACAACAATGAAGTGTCTTTAAAGGAGTTGAGAGAGGGATTCTACAAATGCCGGTCATTCGAGGTGCTGAACCTGTGGCGGCGGTCGTTCCTTCTCTCCATTTTTCAGGTCCTCTGTTTCACCCTCTACGGAGTGCTGGCGTCCAGGCTGCTGGCCGCCGGTCCCGGAGCGGCCGACCCGCTGGCGGTAAACGAAATCGCCTGCGCGGTGGCGCTGATCGGGATGTCGTTCGCCGTCATCTGGATCATGATGGCCAAAGGGTCGAAAGCCTGGTACGAGGTCTACGAACGCTACATATTCGAAATCGAACGCGAGGAGACCGACGGACTGAAAATTCCGGAGCGCTACCGGCTGGGGGCCTTGTGCCGCCCCTGGGAGATGAACAGCAACCTATTTTCGAAGAAAGCGGGCCGCTACTCCCCCTCACGGCTCAACATCACGATCGGAACGGTGCTGCTGACGACGTGGTTCGTCGTCCTGCTCGTCCACTATACCGCCAGCGTCGCCTGCTACATCGACGGAATGGGCAGCCGCTGTCAGCTGGCGATTCTCGCACTCATCCCGGCCGTGTTCCTGGCCATCGCCCTCTCGGCGCTGTACAACAAATGGGGACGCAGCCGGTCGCTGACGGAGACCATCTGAGAAACAGATCCTTGAAAAAAGAGGAGCGGATCTTTCGTCGATCCGCTCCTCTTTTTCGTCCCCGGCCGTGAAGACGGAAAAAAGACCGGTCAATAGCATTTTCAGATTTTTTTAGCACTTTCATTGTGAAATTAAAAAAATAATCATTACTTTCGATTTTGAAACAAGCCGCCCAAATAACAGATGGACGAACAACGAATATCCCAACACTCCGGAACATCGGAAACACCCCAGATAACGGACGCTTTTTACGCCCGTCACCGTGAAGCGCCGAATGTATCCGGTGTAACCGGCGGCTCCGGTCGAATTTTCCCCCCCCCCTCCGGAAAATCGAATTTTCCGGCTTATATCCGGCACGAATAACGGCTAAAGTCATTCGTCGCTTCAGCGTGTCTGTATGCACCGTATCGACCGCCGGGTATTCCCGTTGTCAAATAGCAGAACGTCATGTCCGTTCGGCACACCCGATACAGATCGGATTCCGTTACCCGACTGCCGGCCACGGTCTTGGCCTCCATGCCGGAGAGCGCGTCAGACGGCTATTTCGAGTTCGAAACAAACGATACAGGCATCTTTAACATTTTTAACACTAACCAACTTAAACGTCACTTTATGAGAAAAACAACGAAACTGATCGCACTTTTCCTGGGCGGAGCCCTGCTGACACCTGTCTTTGTGTCGGCGAATCCGGAAGAACGCCCCGCCCCGGAATCCGGAACGGTCGCCGCGGAGGCCCCCGCCGCCGCACAGCCCCCGTCGACCTGGGAGAAAATCCTGGCCAACCTGCCCAAATTATCCGGGTATCTGCAAACGGGATGGAACTACACGTCGAACGACAAAAGTTCGAGTTCGTCGTTTCAGGCAAAACGGCTTCGTCTGCTTCTCGACGGCAAGGTCGCCGAGAAGGTGGATTTCCGGCTGCAGGTCGAAGCCTTCAACGGAATTTCCGGCTCGACGAACGGAAACGGCCAGAAGAACATAGCGGTAATGGATGCTTTTGCGACCTGGAAGATCATGCCCGAATTCAAGGTCCGTGTCGGGCAGTTCTTCACGCCGCTGGGATATGAGAATTACGACATCTCGCCCGGAACATTGGAGACGGTCGATTTCTCGAATATCGTTTACCGCATAGCCTGCCGCAATCCTTACGAGTACAACCTGGTAGACTACGGACGCGATCTGGGCATCATGTTCATGGGAGACGTCTTCGACTCGGGGAAAGGATTCAGCTATCTGCACTACGACGTGGCCGTCACCAACGGCTCGATCCCCAGCAAGGACGACAGCAACAAGTCGAAAGACATATATGTCAGCCTGACGGTCCGTCCGGTCAAATATTTCAACATCAAGGGAACGTTCAACTGGGGCGAATATACATCCAAGAAGCTGGAAGGCGGCGAGGGTGTCGGCAGCGGCGATTACAACCCGATGAATCGCTATGTGGTCGGCGCCTGGTACGACAATCCCCGCGGCCTGAACCTGCGTGCCGAATACGGACACATGAAGAGCCGGGTGAACAAAACGGATGTCGTCAAGGAGAACGGCGCCTATGTACTGGCCGGCTGGCACTGGGGCAAATTCCTCCCGATCGTCCGCTGGGACATGTACGAGGACCACGTGAACACCGGGACCGCCAACAACTACAACCGGATACTGGTCGGCTGCACTTATTCGGTGTTCAAGAACATGAAACTCCAGCTCAACTACGGGCATTTCATGTACAGCGGCGACGCCAAGAAGGCCCTGGGCTACGATAGCTCCGAACAACTCCAGATCATGGGCCTGTTCAAATTCTAAGCTGCCGGAAACAACTGTTTTTCAAAAAAACGAACCTTAAAAATCCATAACCATGAAAAAATTACTTTTTGCATTGGCAGCGATCGCCGCTTTTTCGACGGTGAGCGCTCAGCATCTCGGTACGGAGTATCGCCTGAAGAAAATCGTTGAGGTTCCCGGACGCCAAGGAATCGCCGCAGACGAGAACTATTACTATGTTTCCGACACGAGGGGCCTTTACAAGTTCGACAAGAACTGGAACCTCGTGAAGAAGCACGTTCAGTCGCCCGAGCATCCCCTGTTCCCGAATCCGGAGCTGGCCAACCATTTCGGAGACATCGACGTGTGGAACGGCAAAATCTATACGGGAAACGAAAAATTCGAGTACGGCCGGGGCTACAACATCGCCATCTCGGTATACGACGCCGATACGCTCGAATGGATCGAGGACATTCCCTGGTGCGCCGAATCCGGGCAGGTGGAGGTCTCCGGCCTGGCCGTGGACCGCGAGAAGAACATGATCTGGATGTCGGACTGGGTGGACAGCCGCTACGTGTACTGCTACAGCCTTGAAACGGGCAAGTACTACACCAAGATGCAGTGCCGGCCGATGCCCTACTGGTGTCAGGGCATTTTCATCGCCGACGGTAAGATGCTCTTCGCCGCCGACGACGGGGAATCGACTTATCAGATTCCCGATAACATCTATATCGCCGACATCTCCGAAGTCCCCTACACGGGACTGAAAGAGGGCACCGAAGTCGTCAGGGACACGCCGTTCAGCGTTAAGTTAGACAAAAAAGGCAATCCCGTCAAACGTACCGGGATGATTGCGGCCGGAGCCAAGGCCGGACGTCTCGACCTGTTCCGTGAGATGTCGGATTTCCGCCGTGCCGGGGAAATCGAAGGATTGTGCATCGACCCCGTAACCGACGAATTGCTCGTACTGAACAACCGCGGCACGCAGATCATTCTCGGCATGTCGCAGGGCCCGTTCTCGGAAGAGGGCTACAGCAAAGAGATTCACGAGGTCTACATTTACGAAAAGGTGAAATAACGACCCGGACATTCCCCGGCGGGCCGGGGAACAGCCCCCTGAAAAAAGGAGCGGATCTTTCGCAGATCCGCTCCTTTTTTCAGCTCCGGCTATTTCGCCAGTTCGCGCACGAAGGCCAGCGCCTTGTCGTAGTCGGGTTCGTGGGTGATTTCGGGCACATACTCCACATAGCGCACCACGTCGTCCCTATCCACGACCACCACGCCGCGGGCCAGCAGGCGCAGCTCGTCGATCACGAAACCGTATTTCATGCCGAAATCCAGCTCCTTGTAGTCCGAGAATACGTGCACGCGGTCGATGCCCTCGGCGGCGCAGAAGCGTTTCTGCGCAAAGGGCAGGTCCACCGACAGCGCCACGACGACCACATCGTCGCCCAGCTTCGAAGCCTCGCGGTTGAACCGGATGTTCTGCAGCGAGCAGACCGGAGTGTCGACCGACGGGAATACGCTGTAAATGCGCACCTTGCCGTGGAATGCCTCCGACGATACGGGCTGCAGCCCTGCGTCGATGACCGTAAATACGGGGGCCATTTCGCCCACCTTGCAGCGATTGCCGACAAGCGTCACGGGCTTGCCGCCGAAAGTTACCTTGTGATCCATAATGCGTTTATTTTAAAATGAACGTGTGTTTTTTGCACCCGGCTGCGGACCGGGACCCGGGAACGATGCACAATGAGTGCCATTCCCCCTTTTTCAACGACTGGCTTTGATCCGCGCCACTGCCTCCGCAACCCCGCGGTAGAGTTCCGGCAGGTCGACGCCTTCGATGCGGCGGTCCTCGACGACGATGCGTCCGCCGACCACGACCGTCTCGACATCCGACGCCTTGCCGCAGTAGACCACATTCGACACGACATTGTGAACGGGCTGCAGATGGGGTTTCTGCAGGTCCACGACGATCACATCGGCCAGTGCACCCTCGCGAATCACGCCCAGCTCGCCGTCGGCACAGCCCATCGCCCGGGCGCCGTTCGCCGTCGCCATCCGCAGGGCCTCATAGGCCGGAAGCGTCACGGGGTCGCCCGTGGCGGATTTCTGCAGGAACGCCGCCGTGCGCAGTTCCTCGAACAGGTCGAGGTCGTTGTTCGAACAGGTCCCGTCGGTGCCGACCGTCACGAGCGCCCCCGCGGCCCGCAGTTTCTCGACGGGGGCCACGCCGCTCGATATTTTCATGTTGCTCTGGGGGTTGTGCGACACGGTTACGCCCCGTGCGGCGAGGGTCCCGATGTCGCTGTCGGTCACATGGACGCAATGAGCGCCGATTGTCTTCGGGCCCAGCAGTCCCAGCGCGTCGAGATGTTCGACGGAGGTCTGCCCGTATTTCTCGCGCACGATGCGCACCTCGTCCTGCGTCTCCGAAATGTGGGTCATCAGGTGCAGGCCGTATTTGTCGGCCAGCTCCTTGCCGCGCACGAGGTTCGCGGGCGACACGGTGTAGGGCGAATGGGGCGCCACGGCGATCCGCACCCGTCCGGAACCGGCGGCGGCCAGCCGCACGGCCTCCCCGACCTGCGGCAGCACCTCGTCGGCGTTCGTATCGAAATAGTTGCAGCCCAGCAGGGCGCGGATTCCTAACCGTTCGGCCACCTCCACGCAGCGGTCCTCGAAATAGTACATGTCGACGAACGACGTCACGCCGCCCAGCAGCATCTCGACAATGCCCAGCGTCATGCCCAGCGCCACATCGTCCGGGGTCTGGTGCGCCTCGAAGGGCCAGATATAGTCGTGGAGCCACGCCATCAGCGAGATGTCGTCGGCATAGCTGCGCTGCAGGGTCATGGCCGCGTGGCAATGGGTGTTCACGAGGCCCGGCATCAGGAGTTTGCCCCGGCAGTCAATCTCCCGGAGCCCGGAATGCGCCGTGCGGAATGCCTCAGCATCCGCTTCCGAGGCGGTCACCAGCGCGATGCGGTCGCCGTCGGTACCCACCCAGCCCGTAAAGGTCCGGGGTTCGTCGCCGGAGGCCGTCATCGGCAGCACCGTCGCGTTTGAAAAGAGAATGGCCATATAGGGTATTATTTATATTTCACTTTCACCTTGTCGGTCTTGATCTTGCCGCGCGATTTCCCGTCGATGGAGTTGCCCTGCACGGTGATCACATCGCGGCCGTCCACCGAGTTGGAATAGACCTGAATCACCTTGTTGAAAGCCCCCGGCTCGCTCTTGTGGGGTTCGTACACGATGCGGATCACCCCCGAGTCGGCGGGTTCGACGGGACGTTTCGAGAACGACGCGCTGAGACACGAACACGACGTGATGACACGCACGATTACCAGCGGGGCCGTACCGTCGTTGACGAACTTGAACTCGTGCACCAGATCGCCGCCCTTGCGCGGCACGTCGCCGAAATCGTAGGTCGGGTTGTCCATCTTCAGGTGCGCCCCTTTTGCGGGCTTTCCGGCGTCAGCCGCCGTGAAGAACAGGCAGCCGAGGATTGTCAGCAGTAGTATTTTCATCGTTCAATTTCTATTCCATTCGGAAAATATAGGTTATCGTACCGCCCTGCACCGCTGCGCGGCTCTCGGTAAAACGCGCCTTGCGGGCGGCGACTTTGGCCGCCTCGATCAGCTCGGCGGCGTCCGTCGTGGAGCCTTTCGGCTCGTAGGAGGCACCCGTCACGCGCCCCGTGGCATCGACCGTCACGCGAATGACGACCTTGCCGCTCTTCGAACCCGGATACGACGGCCTGGGGAGGTCGCCCACCAGTCCGCGGCCTTTCAGGCCCTGGTCCAGCTGGTCCAGCCCGTCGGGATTGAGTCCCGGTCCGGTGCCGCTGGCCTTGTCCTCGCCCTCCGGGGCGCGGGGATTGCCCGCATTGTCGGGTTCGTCGGCCCCGCCCTTGTTCATTTTGAACAGCGCCTTGGGGTTGGGCGTCTGGGTCACCTCATCCTTGCCGGCGACCTGCGCCGTCTGCTCCACGGGAGCGGCGACATCGTGCACACGCGGCTCGGTGGCGACCTTCACGGGCGGCTTCGGGGGCTCGGGAACGGGCGGTTCAGTGAAGTCGATGAGGATCGTGTCGCCGGGTTTCTCCACCACCCGCGATACGTCGAACGACACCAGCGCGAACGAGCCGACCAGCAGCACGCAGTAGACCGCCGCCGCAATCGCCGCCCATCGACGGGGATTCTTATTATCTGGATCGTAATAATACATAAGCATCTTTTTACCGACGGCCGGAAGCCATCCTTGCCGCTTCGCGGCACATAAACCCCTCCCCGGGGGGAGGGGTTTGGGGTGGGATCGGATTTGCATACGCGGCCAAAGGCCGCGAATACGACCGGCCGGTCCGCAAACCCGCCCGGCTATCTCGGTGTCGTTGCCAATATCAGCTTGTAATTGTTGTCCTTGGCGATGTTCATCACTTTCACCACCTCGTCGACGGCCACCGTCTTGTCGCAGTGCAACGACACCGTGGCGTCCTTCTGGCCGTCGAGACGCGCCTTCAGCGCCCGCTCCACGCCCTCGATGCCCTGCACCTTCTGCAACTCGACGTAATAGTTGTACGACGGGCCGCTCTGCTGGATCGACACCGTGGTCATCGCCTTGTCCTTCAACTGGTTCGAGCTCTTCGGAAGCATCAGTTTCAGGGCGTTGGGATTGATGAGCGTCGTGGCGATCAGCAGGAACAGCAGCAGCAGGAACATCAGGTCGGTCATCGACGAGGCCGAGAACGATTTATCGACTTTCGATCCGTGTTTGATTGCCATAATGCGTTATTTTTGAACGGGTTGATTCAGGATATCCATAAACGCGATCGAGTTGGCCTCCATCTGGAACACCAGCTTTTCGATACGCGCCACGAGGTAGTTGTAGCCGAAATAGGCCGGGATGCCGACGATAAGACCCATCACCGTGGTCACCATCGCCACATACATACCGCTCGACAGCAAGCCCAGATCGACCGTGCCGCCCGCGGCGGACATATCCATAAAGGTCTGCACCATACCGAGCACCGTGCCGAGGAAACCGATCATCGGGGCGCCGCCGGCAATCGTGGCCAGAAACGGCAGTCCGTTTTCGAGTTTCGAAACCTCGAGGTTGGCGACGTTCTCGATGGCGGTCTGCACGTCGCTCATCGGGCGTCCGATGCGCTCGATACCCTTTTCGATCATCCGGGCAATCGGCGTGTCGGTCTTCTTGCAGAGGTTCACGGCCGTCGAGATCTTTCCGTCGGAGATGTAGTCGCGGATGCGGTTCATGAAATTCATGTCCAGCACCGAGGCCCTGCGGATGGCCATGAAGCGCTCCACGAAGATAAAGATCGTCACGCCGCCCAGCGCCAGCAGGGGCCACATCAGCCAGCCGCCTTTGGTAAACAGGGTCCACAAGCCCATGCGGGTCTCCTCACTAACGGCCACCGCCTCGGCAGCCTGCAAAAATGTCATCATAATCGAGTAAAAATTTATTTAAGTTTATATGTCTTTCATTTATCCTCTTCATTCTTAACGTATCCGAACGGCGAAAGCGTATCCGCCGGCTCCCGCTGTCGTTCTTTTTCCGCCTCCTCGGCGGCCTTTTCGGCCGCGCGGACCGTGCGGCGTGCGATGCGCCGGGCCTTGCGCTTCTTGTTGGTGAAACGCTCCCGTATGCGGTTGCGCAGGTCCCGGAGGTTGTTGAAATCCTCCTTGAAATAGACGCCGATGCCGGTCTCCTGCAAACCCTGGTTCTCGTCGAAACGGTCGATGGTCTGCGTGAAAGCTTTCAGCTTGAGCGTCCCGGCACGGTCGATCAGGTAGGTGATGTAGGCCTCGCCCATAAAGTTGGACATCGAGTTGTTGTTCACCGTAGCCTGTTTGTTGTCGATCAGGTAGTTGCCCTCGACCTCGACGAACAGGCGGTTGTTGATGAGGCTCTTCGACAATCCGAAATCCACCTCGTCGCTCGTCAGCTCCGACTTGGGCCGGTAGCGGATCACCACGTTGTAGTCCGACGACGAAAGCCAGTTGCTCACCATGTTCGACACGAACTCCAGTCCTGTGGCCGCCGACACCGAACTGCCGATATTGGCGTTGGCTTGCGACGAGTTCTCGGACATGAAACTGTTGAACAGCAGCAGGTAGAGGAACTGCGTATCGACCGTCTCGGGGGTCGAGAGGGCGTTGGTGACCAGCGTCTGGGTCTCGGGATCGGAGCCGGGCACCCGCACGTCGAAATTGATCGAGGGGTTCGACAGCCGGTCGCCCAGGTGGATGATGCACTCCACGGGCACCGAACGGTCGCCGCCGAGGTTCTCCGTCGTGCCCTGCAACAAGGGTTGCAGCGAGGCTTTGAGCTTGTAGACGGCGTCGATGTCCAGCAGGGCGTTCATCGGCGAACCGGTCCACTGGATCGACGAACCGCTCTCGATGGTGAAGCGCTTGTTGATGATCTGTTGCAGCGAAAGCATGAAACTGCCCTCGGAAATGGTGTAGTCGCCGTAAATCTCGAAAATGTTCGCCCGGGGGTTGATCTGGAGGTTCAGGGTTCCCTCGCCGCGGCCCTTCACCGTGTTGCCCGCCACGTCGATCTCGACCTCCGCATCGGGGCGCACGTCGAGCGCCAGGGCGATGTTCATCTGGTTCGCAGCGTCCGCACGCTGGCGGTGCTTGCGCTCGAAAAGCAGTTTCTTACGCGCCACGTTGTCGAGCGTATCGATCTTCTCGGGCTGCACGAAGACCACGAAATCGGCGTTCGAAATGTTCGACTTGCTCGAAAGCGGCAGCACGAACGACGAATTGCCGTCGGTGGCGGCTGCAATCTCCATATTGACCAGCCCCTTGTCGCCCGAGATGCGGGCCGTGCCCGTGGCGTAGACCCTTCCGTAGAAGGCGTCGTTGTCGTCGGCGTCGGTATCGAGCACCAGCATCTGCTGCGGGGCCACCCGCACGTCGTAGGAGATGTTCGAAAGGTGCTGGAGGCTCATATCGAAATCGAACCGCCCGCGGTGGCCCTGGGGGTCGAACACCGCGACGTTCGAAGCCTTGAAACGGTTGTTCTTCACCGACAGCACCGCCTCGGGCATCGAATAAGTGACCTGCGTGAAATCGACCTTGGTTTTCAGTCCCGAAACACGTATCTCGCCCGCAAGTTCGGCTTCGCGGCGCTGCCCCTGCAATACGAGGTCGGCCGACGCGAGCCCCTCGGTCGAGGAGATCACTCCCGTCAGAATCGGGTCGAGCAGCCCCATATCGAGGCTGTCGATGTCCAGCCGGGCATAGTAACGCATGCGGTCCGGAGCGTAGAAGCCGCGGATGAGCGTGTCGCGCTTCACACGGTCGACCACCGTCACGCCGGCCCGGTTGCGGGCGAAATCCCAGCGCGACGCCAGACGCATCGGCGGCGCGGGAATGTCGTTGACCTCGACGCTGTCGAAGAGGATGTCGGCCGAAATCTCACCGCCCCGCATCACCGATTTCATCGTCGCCGAGCCGTTCGTGCGGCCCTCGATGACGTAGCCCATACGTTCGGCGACCTGCGTGAAGGGCGACAGGTCGAAATTGCGCAGCGAGAGAGTCACCGAATCGGCGCGGCTGCGCGAAGCGGTGCCGTTGAGCAGCAGCTCCTGCTCGCGGTTCATCACAAAGAATTTGTCGATGACGATCTGCGCCGTGTCGATCCGGATTTTGTGGGCATAGATCTGCCACGACTTGTTGCCGCGGGTGATGTGCGACGGGAGTATCTGCAGGTCCACCACACGGCCGTTGGGGCCGTGTTCGTCGGCCACCGAGGTGCGGAATCCCACGAGTCCCGAAACCCGGCGCGTCGTGTCGTCGAATCCCGCCGAGAGCTGCACGCGGCCCTGCCGGGCGCCGCCCGTCACCGAGAGGCGCGGCAGGTGGAGCACCCCGGCGTAGAGGTCCTCGGCCGAGGCATAGACCGCCAGCGAGTCGCCGCGGTTCGAAGCGTTGACCGTGAGGCGCGTGGCCAGCATCCGCCGGCGCTCGATGTACTCCGACGAAGCCTTGAGCGACAACTGGTCGCTGGCCGGATTGAACAGCAGCTGGAGCGACGACCCGTCGGCCACCTGCAGGCCCGCCGAAACGGCGTCGGCCACGGGGTTGAAATTGCGGATGTTGACCGAGAGGAGCGAAAAATCGTTCGCCACGGCGGCCTTGCGTTCCGAAGGACCCGTTTCGGGCGGGGCTTCGCGCAGCATCGGGAGGTATTTCCAGGCGCTCCGGCGCAGGTATTCGAACACCGTGCGGTAGCTGGTCTTCGAGCGGAACGTGGCATCGGCGAAATCCGAGCGCAGCTCCACGAGCTTGCTCTCGGCGGAATTCTCGCCCGTGACGGTCATGTTCGACGCCGCGATCTCCTTGTCGTTGTATTTGTAGCGGGCTCCCGTCACCTGAATACGGCCGTTCAGGTCGTCCAACGAACGCCCCCCGGCATTGGCCGTGATGTGGGCCGACAACTGCGACACCGAGTCGCGGCGGTTGACGTGCAGCCGCGCCAGGTCGGCATGCCGCAGGTCCATCGTGAAATCGTAGCGCGGCACCGAGTCGTTGAAATCCACCAGTCCGAAGAAATCGAAATCCAGATTGGGGTCGCGGGCCGTAATCCGGCCGTCGAACTCCCGGTTGCGCAGACGTCCGTCCAGCCGCAGCGAGTCGTAAACATAGCCGTTGAAGCCCAGCTGGGTGACGTTGCCCACGACATTGGCGTCGGCCACGCCCTTGCCCACGACACCGTCGACATAGGCCGTGAGCGTGGCGTTGCCCAGCAGGTCGCGGCGGCCGAGCAGCTCGCCCAGCCGCAGGTTGCGCGTCTCGACGTCGCCCCGCACGCTGCTCAGTCCCCGTTTCAGCGGCGACATCCGCAGGTTGCAGGCGATGTCGCCCACCTCGGTCGCGGCGCCCAGCTGCATGTCGAACGACGCGAGTTTTCCCTTGAAGCGAGCATTGAGGTCTATGCTCCCCGAATTGCCGAGTATGCCGACCAGCTTGTCCGACAGCTTGCGCCCGGCAATGCCGAGGGCCAGCCCGTCGACCGCCTCGGCCGAGGAGTGCAGGCGAGGCACCGAGAGGTCGAACCACGTGTCGCGGATGTCCGGAAGCCCCTTCACCACGGCATCGGCCACGAGCGTCGTGCCCTCGCCGACATGCATGCTCCGGACCTTGGCCGTGAAATCCGACACCACGCCCGCGACCTCCACGTCGATATTGCTGAAATCCAGGTGCCAGTCGCGCAGTTTGGGGGCGAACCAGGCGATGTCGTCGGTCGAAACCGTCGTGTTGCGCAGCGCGGCCTCGATGCGCACCTCCCCGAGAAAATCCTTGTATTCGGACCACGAATTACCCACCAGCGAGACATAGGGAAGGCTGATATTCGACCGGGCGGTGACAATCGAGGCGTCCTCGAAACCCAGACAGCCCTGCGTCATGTAGAACCGCCCCGCGAGGTGGTCCAGCACGAAGCCGCTGCGCTCCCGGGCCGTCAGGGCCGCGATGGTGGTGTAGATGGCCGAGCCGTCGATGGTGAAATCGTCCACGCGGGCCGTCAGGCCGTAAAGGTGCATGTGCGAGAAATCGATGCCGTAGTCGGGTGCGACGCTGTCGATCCGCTCCAGGCAGAGGTCCATGTTCTCGATAGAAGCCTGCTTGAGCGAGAGTTTGAAATTGCCCTTTTTGGGTTTGTCGGGGTCGGAGATGCGGTTGACGATCTGCTTGATGTTCATCTCCCCGTCGGGCATCTGACGCAGGTAGAGTTTGGCGTCGGCAATCTCGCCGCGGCTGAACGCAAGCCCCCCGCCGAAGATGCCGAAGCCCGTGACATAGGCGTCGAGTTTCCCGACGTAGAGCAGCGTATCACGCCCGTAATCCTCGACGTAGAAGCCCTTGACCTTGATTTTCGAGAAGATGCCGATGTCCACGCGGTCGATGGACACGGTGGTTTCCAGTTTGCGCGAGACCATCTCCGCGGCCTTGTGCACCACGAAGTTCTGCACGGCGGGGATATCGAGCAGCAGCGAAAGCACCACGGGAAGAATTATCAGCAACAAGACCGCCGCCGAGAACACCTTTCCCAATATTTTTATACCTTTGCGCATCAGGACCTCGTTATAACCTGCAAATTTAGCGAAAATAGTTAAAAAACAATTATAAATCCGGATGGATATTACAATTCTCGGCATCGAATCTTCGTGCGACGACACCTCTGCGGCCGTGCTGCGCAACAACGTGCTGCTGTCGAACGTCATCGCCTCGCAGGCAGTCCACGTCAAATACGGCGGCGTGATCCCCGAACTGGCCTCACGGGCCCATCAGCAGAACATCATCCCCGTCGTGGACACGGCGCTCCGGGAGGCCGGAATCGACGCCTCGCAGCTCGACGCCATCGCCTTCACGCGCGGCCCGGGACTGGTGGGTTCGCTGCTCGTCGGCGTGTCGTTCACCAAAGGACTTTCCATCGCCCGCAACATCCCGATGGTCGAGGTCAACCACCTGCAGGGACACATCCTCTCGCATTTCATCGACCTCCCCGACCGCACCCTTCCCCATCCCGACTTTCCGTTCCTCTGCCTGCTGGTCAGCGGCGGCCACACGCAGATCGTGCGCGTGGATTCCCCGCTGGAGATGGAGATCATCGGCACGACGATCGACGACGCCGCGGGCGAAGCCTTCGACAAATGCGCCAAGGTGATGGGACTCCCCTACCCGGGCGGTCCGGTGATCGACAAACTGGCCAAAGAGGGCGACCCGAAGGCGTTCCGCTTCGCACGCCCCCGCGTCGAGGGGTACGACTACTCGTTCTCGGGGCTGAAAACCTCGTTTCTCTACACGCTGCGCGACGCCGTGGCCGCGGACCCCGACTTTATCGAGCAGCACAAGGCCGACCTCTGCGCCTCGCTGCAATCCACCATCGTCGAGATCCTGCTGGACAAGCTCGTCCGCGCCTCGAAGGAGACCGGCATCCGCGACATCGCCATCGCGGGCGGCGTCTCGGCCAACTCGGGACTCCGCAACGGCATCGTCGAAGCGGGCCGCCGCCGGGGTTGGCGAACTTTCATCCCGGAGTTCAAGTTCACAACCGACAACGCCGCGATGATCGCCATGGCGGGATACTACCGCTACCGGCAGGGCGAATTCGCCGCCCTCGACGTTTCGCCCGTGGCGCGGCTCGAGGAACTTTAGCAAAAACGAAAACCCCGGCTCGGTGAGCCGGGGTTTTTCATAGATGAGCCTAAACGTTATTTCACGCCGAGGAGCTTGTCTTTCAGCGAGAAGCCCTCGTATCTCGAAGCAAAATTATCATATTCGGCCTTGAGCGAGGCCATCAGCTCGCGCACCGACTGAATCTTCTCGGCACGCCAGGCATTCGCCCCGCAGAAGGCGTAACCGTTACGGAGTTTGCCCTTGAAGGCGTTGTACAAAGCCAGCATGATGCAATAGGGGCTATGCGTCACGTCGCACGTCTTGATGCAGTCGAACGGACAGTTCTTCGGGCGTTTCAGCCCCTCCTTCACCCGGTCGAGGAACGAGTTGTGGATAGCACGGCCCGGCATACCCACGGGGCTCTGGATAATCTCGATGTCCTCCTCGTGCGCCTCGATGTAGCTCTGCTTGAAGGCCGGATCGGCGTCGCACTCCTCCGTGGTGACGAAGCGCGTGCCCATCTGAACGCCCGCGGCACCCAGCTCCATGATGCGGTAGATGTCCTCGCCCGTGTAGATGCCGCCGCCGGCAATCACCGGGATACGGCAGTTGTGTTCGAGTTCGAAGGCATGGACCTCGGCGACGATCTCCGGGACGAGCGTCTCCAGCGAGTAGTGCTCGTCGGTGATCTGCTCGGCCTTATAACCCAGGTGGCCGCCCGCCTTGGGACCCTCGACGACGATGGCGTCGGGGATGTACTTGTACTCCGAGAACCATTTCTGACACAGCACCTTCGCGGCGCGTGCCGACGAAACGATCGGGGCCAGCTTGGTCTTGGCGCCCTCCGTCAGGAACGACGGCAGGTTGAGCGGCAGCCCCGCTCCCGAGAAGATGATGTCGGCCTTCTCGGCGATGGCCGTGCGCACCATGTCGGCGAAATTCGACATGGCGACCATGACATTGACGCCGATGATGCCGCGCGAGGCTTCGCGGGCCTTGCGGAGCTCCTCTTTCAGCCCCCAGATCGAGGCTGCACGGTAGTCCTTCGAGTAGTTGTTATAGATCGCCCCGAGGCCGGCCGACGAAATAACGCCGACACCGCCCTGATTGGCCACGGCCGAAGCCAGACCCGCAAGGGAGACACCTACGCCCATGCCGCCCTGTACAATGGGCATCGAGGCGCATAAATTTCCGATTTTCAGTGATTTCATTTTGCTTGCATTAGTGGAAGGTAACGAACCTTTGGAACAAAGGTAGGCAATCCGGAATGAATAATTGCGAAAAATCGCACATTTAACGTAAACATTACATAGCCTGCCCCAGAGACTCCGGAAAGATTCACAGAAAACGAATCCCCCGGACCCGCTTTTGGCCCCGGCCCGCGGCTTCGCGCTCGACGATTCCCGTCACGACATCCGCCGCATCATGCCAGCGGTTGGCGCGGAATTTCCGCCGGTAGGTCGTCAGGTGGGCGTACAGCTCGGGCCAGCGGAGATTCCAGCCCCGGGGCCAGCGCACGAGGTGCAGCGCCGTGGCCGAATTGGAGAGGATGCGGGCCTCCTTGTTGGCGCCCTGGTGGAACCACTCGACGCGCACGCCCGGCGCCAGCGCCTGCACGGCCCGGGCGAATCCGCGGCCGCCGTTGTTGCTCTCGACGGCTGCCTGCCGCGTGTCGGAACGCACGAGCATCTCTCCCACCAGCGGCTCGGTCGTCTCCATCGGTTCGCGCGAATAGACCGCGTCGGTGACGTAAATCACCCCGTCGGCATCGACGGCATAGCAGAGCGAGCAGAGGTAGTCGTCGCCCGTGTCAGCCGTATCGGTGTAGTTGGCGCGGCGGACGATTTCGTGCGGAAGGTCGTCGTACTCGGCGAAGTTCAGCCCGTAGAGCAATCCCTCGCGGGCCGAGGGGTGTCCCTGGTACATCGCTTCGAACTGCAGGGGGTCCAACCGCCGCTTGGCCTCCAGCAGGGCCGCGCCGTGCTGCTGTTCCCACAACGCCCCGCCGGGCTGCCGGGGGTCTATCTCCGTGGGCGGCGCGGTTTTCAGGGCTTCGAAATTGAGGTGCAGCCACCGGTCGGCGGGCAGAGCGTCCAGCTGCGACCACGTGCGCAGCTCCTCGACCGGCTCGCGGGCCGCGAGGGTGCCGATCAGGTCCTCCTCGTGCCAGCGGGTGAAGACGATCAGTTCGCGCGAAGTGTTGTGCATGCGGGTCCGCACGACCGAGGTGTACCACTCCCAGCAGTTGGCACGGACGAGCGGCGAATTAGCTTCGAGCGCATCCTTATAGAGGTCATCCAGCACGAAGCAGTCCACGCGGTTGCCCGTCAGCGAGCCCTCGCGCCCGACGGACAGCAGCCCGCCCCGGCGTCCGATGATCTCGACCTCATCGGCCGTGCGGATATATCCGGGCGGCCGGGCTCCTTGTTTGATGGAGGTGTCGGGGAAAAAGGCGGCGTACTCCCGCGATTCGAGGATGCGCTGCACCCGGCGGTTGAATTTCGAGGCCAGCGACCCCGAATAGGAGGCAATGGCCACCCGCAGGTCGGGGTCGAGCCCCAGCACGTAGGCCGGGAGCAGGGTCGTGGCCCCGACGCTCTTGCCGTGCTGGGGCGGCATGGTGACGATCAGCCGCCGGACGCGCCCCGCGGCGAAGGCTTCCAGCACACGGTAATAGGTCCGGTGGAAGGGCTGCAGTTCGAGAAAGGGATAGACCCCGAGGGCAAAATCGGCAAAGGAGGGAGGCGCGGCAGCGGTCGGCAGCTCTCCGGAATACGGCACATCCTTCGGAGACGCCGTCCCGCAGGTCATAAAAATCTCTGCGGAAATGCTTTCCGCAGAGACACATTCGGTTGTTTTAACCATGCTGTAAAATAGTTTGCGATAGAAAAACCCATGCGCGGCGCCGCGGCGGGCAGGTTTTTTGAGGGGTGCGCTCCGGCGGCAGCGCCGTGCCGGGAAGGGAGGGCCGGAGCGCGGCGGCGCGTCAGAGCAACGCCCGCAGTTCGGAGAACGAAAAGTCATTGGGCATCTCGCCGCCGTCGCCCGTGGTATGAAACTCCCACCACACGGGAACCAGGTCGGCAATCACGTCCCGGTCGCCTTCGGGCAGACGCTCGCACCGCCGGTAGACGATCACCGAGGCCGTCAGCCGGCACTCCGTGTCGCCGAAGGGGAACGTGAGCGAACCCGAAAAGTAACTTCCGCCGCCGATGGCCTCCGCCAGACGCGCGGCCACTTCAAGGTAAAGTTCCGATGAAACCGAATAGATCATTGATTATTAACTGTTTTTTGAAAAATGTTTGCAGATTCGAAATAAATCGTTTAACTTTGTAGCACAAAGATAAGTTCAAAATTTGTATTTTCAATCGAAAAGTACAAATGTTTGATATAAAATTTTTCAATAGCACGACGATGAACGAACGGGTAAAACTGATACGCAAACAGCTCGGCATGACGCAAGAGCAACTTGCACAACGACTTGGAATCGGCAAAGCGGCGCTTTCGATGATCGAGACCGGCAAGGCGGGACTCTCGGCCCGCAACCGTAACATCCTTGTTCAGGATTTGAACGTCAATCCCGAATGGCTCGAAACCGGCAAGGGCGAAATGTTCAACGCCGAACCCGACCTGACGGCCTACATGCACCGCACAGACAATTCGCTGCCGCTGCAGAGCGTACCCCTCTACTCGATAGAGGGCACGGCGGGGCTGGTGCCGCTGTTCGCCGACCGGACGCAGACCAAACCCGTCAACTTTATCCACATCCCCAACCTCCCGAAATGCGACGGGGCGATCTACATCGTCGGAGATTCGATGTACCCGCTGTTGAAAAGCGGCGACATCGTGCTGTACAAACAGCTGCACAACATCGACGACATTTTCTGGGGGGACATGTACCTGTTGTCGATAGACATCGACGGCGAGGAGTACGTCACGGTGAAATACATCCAGAAATCCGACCGCGAGGGCTATGTGAAACTCGTGAGCCAGAACGTCCACCATGCCGACAAGGACGTGGAAATTTCGCGCATCCGCGCCATTGCGCTCGTGAAGGCGAGTATCAGGATGAATTCGATCCGTTAGCAAAAACCGCATCCCGGCATGTGCCGAAGGCACACAAAAGGAGAAACGACGGTTTCGGGCTCGCCCGGAGAACCGTCATTTCTTCTTTTGTGCCGCACCTGTGCGGATGCCGGGATATGGCCGCCGTCAGGATCGGATCGCCGAAGCGGCGCGAACCAATTCGAAAGACACGGCCCCTCCCCTCTCCGGCAGCCATATTTCCCTCCCGGACAATTATTTCCGGATTTTGGGCAACCAATTTCGGATTTTTTACTATCTTTGCAGGGATGGAATTGGCGAACCAATTTCGGAAACCGAAGCCAATTCCGGCCGAAACAGATACAACAAACTAAAATTTAACGACTTATATGAAAACCAATTACGAAATCCGCTATGCAGCGCATCCCGAAGATGCGAAAAGTTACGACACGACGCGCCTGCGCCGCGATTTTCTGATCGAAAAGGTATTCTCGCCCGACGAGGTCAACATGGTCTATTCGATGTACGACCGCATGATCGTCGGCGGCGCGATGCCCGTTGCCGAGACGCTCCGTCTCGAGGTCATCGACCCGCTGAAGGCCCCCTTCTTCCTGACCCGCCGCGAGATGGGTATGTTCAACGTCGGAGGCCCCGGCGTCGTAAAGGCCGGCGACTCGGTGTTCGAACTCGACTACAAGGAAGCCCTCTATCTCGGTTCGGGCGACCGCGAGGTGACCTTCGAAAGCAAGGACCCGAAGAACCCCGCGAAATTCTATTTCAATTCGCTGACCGCACACCGCAACTACCCTGACAAGAAGGTCACGAAGGCCGACGCCGTGGTGGCGCACATGGGTTCGCTCGAGGGTTCGAACGACCGCAACATCAACAAGATGCTCGTGAATCAGGTGCTGCCGACCTGCCAGCTGCAGATGGGCATGACCGAACTGCTGCCCGGCAGCGTATGGAACACGATGCCCGCGCACGTGCACTCGCGCCGCATGGAGGCTTATTTCTATTTCGAGGTGCCCGAAGAGCACGCCGTATGCCACCTGATGGGCGAGGTCGACGAGACGCGCCACATCTGGATGAAGGGCGACCAGGCCGTGCTGTCACCCGAATGGTCGATCCACAGCGCCGCCGCAACGCACAACTACACCTTTATCTGGGGCATGGGCGGCGAGAACCTCGACTACGGCGACCAGGACTTTTCGAAGATTACAGACCTGAAATAATTCACAATTCAAAATTCATAATTCACAATTATGGTAAATTTTTCTTTGGAAGGTAAGGTCGCGCTCGTGACGGGCGCCTCTTACGGCATCGGATTCGCACTGGCAACGGCTTTCGCACGCCAGGGCGCAAAGATCGTCTTCAACGACATCAAGCAGGAGCTCGTGGACAAGGGGCTGGCCGCCTACAAGGCCGAGGGCATCGAGGCCAAAGGCTACGTCTGCGACGTGACCAACGAGGAGCAGGTGAATGCCATGGTGGCGCAGATCGAAAAGGAGGTCGGCGTGGTGGACATCCTCGTCAACAACGCCGGCATCATCAAGCGCATCCCGATGGTCGAGATGACCGCCGCGGAGTTCCGCCAGGTGATCGACATCGACCTCAACGGCCCGTTCATCGTGTCGAAGGCCGTCATTCCCTCGATGATCAAGAAGGGCAAGGGCAAGATCATCAACATCTGCTCGATGATGTCGGAGCTGGGCCGCGAGACCGTGTCGGCATACGCCGCCGCCAAGGGCGGTCTGAAGATGCTGACCCGCAACATCGCCTCGGAGTACGGCGAATACAACATCCAGTGCAACGGCATCGGCCCGGGCTACATCGCAACGCCCCAGACCGCCCCGCTGCGTGAGAAGCAGGCCGACGGTTCGCGCCATCCGTTCGATGCGTTCATCGTGGCCAAGACCCCCGCGGCTCGCTGGGGAACGCCCGAAGATCTGATGGGTCCGGCCGTGTTCCTCGCTTCGGACGCTTCGGATTTCGTCAACGGACACGTGCTCTACGTCGACGGCGGCATCCTGGCCTACATCGGCAAGCAGCCGCAGTAAAGAGCGACTGTCCAAATAGAAAAAGCCCCTGCTTCCGGAAGCAGGGGCTTTTTACAGATAGTGTGCATCCTAAGCCCACAAGGCCTCGAGACGCTGGGCGACAATCTCGTCCGTGATATAATCGTCGTACTCCATATAGCGGTCGACCATGCCGTTGGGCGTGAGCTCGATGATGCGGTTGGCGACCGTATTGACGAACTCGTGGTCGTGTGAACTCAGCAGCACGTTGCCCTTGAAATTGATCAGCGAGTTGTTGAAGGCCTGGATGGATTCGAGGTCGAGGTGGTTGGTCGGAGAGTCCAGCAGCAGCGTGTTCGGCTGCTGAATCATCATTTTCGACACCATGCAGCGCACCTTTTCACCGCCGGAGAGCACGCTCACCTTTTTGTAAATCTCCTCGCCGCTGAACAGCATCTTGCCCAGATAGCCCCGCAGGTAGAGCTCCGAGGTGTCGGACGAGAACTGCGCCAGCCAGTCGACAATCGAGAGCTGGCTCTCGAAATAAGGGGCATTGTTCAGCGGAAGGTAGGCGTAATTGATCGTCGTGCCCCACTCGACGACCCCCTCGTCGGCCTTGTCGTCGCCGACCAGAATGTCGAACAGCGCCGAAACCGCACGCGGATCACGCGCCAGGAACGCAATCTTGTCGCCCTTCTCGACCGTGAAGCTGACGTTGCTGAAAAGCCGCTCGCCGCCGACCGTCTTGCTCAGGGAGTCGACCGCGAGGATTTTCGTCCCGGCCTCGCGTTCGGGCTGGAAGATGATGCCGGGGTATTTACGCATCGAGGGCTTTATATCCTCGATGTTGAGCCGCTCGAGCATCTTCTTGCGGGAGGTTGTCTGCTTCGATTTGGCGACATTGGCGCTGAACCGCTGGATGAACTCCAGCAACTCCTTTTTCTTCTCCTCGGCCTTCTTGTTCTGGGCCTGCTGCTGACGCAGGGCCAGCTGGCTCGACTCGTACCAGAAACTGTAATTACCCGAAAACAGGTTTATATCGCTGTAATCGATATCGACCGTATGCGTACACACCGAGTCGAGGAAGTGACGGTCGTGGGAAACGACCAACACCGTGTTTTCGTAATTCGAGAGGTAATTCTCGAGCCACGCAATCGTCGCCCGGTCGAGGTCGTTGGTCGGCTCGTCGAGCAGCAGGTTGTCGGGTTTGCCGAACAGCGCCTGCGCCAGCAGCACGCGCACCTTCTCCTTGGCGCTCAGATCGCCCATCAACTGGTAGTGCAGCGCCTCCCTGACCCCGAGGCTGCTCAGCAGGTTGGCGGCGTCGCTCTCGGCGTTCCAGCCCTGCATCTCGGCGAATTTCTCCTCCAGTTCGCCGGCCCGAAGCCCGTCCTGCTCCGAGAAATCGGGCTTGGCATACAGCTCCTCTTTCTCTTTCATGTTATTCCACAGCGGCTGATGCCCCATCAGGACCGTGTCGAGGACCGTATATCGGTCGTACTCGAAATGGTCCTGCTTGAGAACCGACAGCCGCTCGCCCGCGCCGAACGCCACATTGCCGCGCGACGGAGTCACCTCGCCGCTGAGGACTTTCAGGAACGTGGATTTCCCCGCCCCGTTGGCCCCGATCACCCCGTAGCAGTTGCCCGGAGTGAATTTGAGGTTGATATCTTTAAAAAGAACCCGTTTTCCGTATTGTACCTCTAAATTTGAAACTGTAATCATCCTTGAAATCTGAATTTGACGCCACAAAAGTAGCCCAAAAGAACGAGGAAACCGCACCGAAATGAAAAAATCGGCCGGATTGCCACGTTTCAGCACAGAATCCCGGCAGTATACAGAGCAGACGGAACCATACGGTGCGCACCACACGAGGCGTTTCGGAAGCCGGGAGAGGCATTTTCGTTTTTGGAATTGCATCATCTGCATCTATTCTTGCATCATCGGAATTCTGCTCCGAATAATTTTGCATACAACCTAAAACCTACTTTCCGATGAAACATTTCCATGCACTTACCTTGTGCGGGCTCTGCCTGCTTGCGGGATGCAGCAAAAACAACACCGACAACCCGACCCCCGAACCGGGTGATCCCCGGACCATAACGATCACCGCCGCCGTCTCCATCGACACCCCGACAGGTGCCGCATGGGCCGGCGCCGAAGAATTCTCATGGGATACGGACGACGCGACCCGGCTGGGCGTGTGCGACGACAGGCAGGGAAACACGGCCTCTGCATCCGTCACGGTCAGCCCGGACAAAACGGCCATGTTCCGGACGACCGTCCCGGCCAATATCGCCCGCATCTGGCCCTATTACCCCTACTCCGCCGGCACGGACACCGAAAGTGGAAAGAGCACCGTGAATTTCTCCGTCGAAGCAGAACAGACACAACCCCGGGCCGGATCACCGGATTACAGGGCTGCGGGATTCTTCCTCGTCGGCAATGCCCCCGCGGAAGCGGACGAGACCGTCAGCTCGACCCTCCAATGCATCAACGCCCTGCTCCGGTTCGCCATCTACACCTCCAACGAAGCCAAACGGGACGATGCCGTCCGGTCGGTCAGCCTGACCGCAACAGCAACGACCGACGGCAGCCGTCTCAACGGCGGCATCAGCAGCTCGCTGAATTGGACGACAAAGGAGATCGCCACCGTCCGGTCGAAAGAAGGGTCGCTCTCCACAACCGTCACCCTCGGTACGCCCTATGCGCTCGACGGGATTCCAGACGCCGAAGCAGCCGCAGGCATTTACATCGGCGCACTGCCCTGTACAGTCAACGGGTATGTATGCAAGGTCATCACTGAAAACGGCACTTATACATTCACCTCGACGGCCTCGCTGACACTGACGGCGGGCAGCGTGCACAACCTTGTCCTCGATCTGGCCGAAGCCGAATTCCAATCGAATACGCCGGAACCGGCTGAGCGAGTCGTGTTCCTGGCCAAGGGAGGCACGGGCAACGGTTCTTCCGACACGGCGCCCGTCGGCACGCTGACGGCTGCCTATCAGGCATTGGGCGACGACGGCGGAACGATCGTCGTCTGCGGGGAGTTCGAACTCACGGCGAATTTCGTAGAGCCCGCACACAGCCGCCCCGTCACCGTGACTCAATCGTGGAAAGACAAGGATTACCGCAACGGGACCGAAAATGCGTTCTACGTGAACGGGACCGGGCGCAGGTATGTGATGAACGGCCCCGTTACGTTCGAGAACATCAACTTCAGGGGTTCGGGGAGTTCGAAGGATTTCATTCTCTTCATCGCCAACTACAATCCGATCCGGATGGGCACCGGCATTGCCTCCTACGGCTTCACCTTCGCCAGTCTGGCCACATCGACCTCGATCCTGGGAGGCTATCAGGCCGGACAGGGAACGCCTGTCGCCACCGACCTGGATTCGGACATCACCGTCGAGAGCGGAAAATTCCTGTTGGTCGGATTCAACCGGAGTATCGCACAGACCTACACCGGAACCGCACACATCCATATCTCGGGTGGCGAAATCACCAACATCTTCGGCGGAACGGCCTCCGGAACGGGAGGCAGCGTCGACCTGAACATTTCGGGCGGCAAATTCGTCGGCAGCGTCTATGCAGGAACGCACGGCGGGAATGTCGTATCGGGAACAGTAAACGTGACGATCTCCGGCGGCGACTTCTCCGACTGCGTGGCCTTCACGGGAGAGACCGGACAAACATCCAAGGCCGACATCCGGTCGCTGGCGGCAAATGACGAACTGTTCGCACTGACCAAACTGCACTCTTTCAAGGAGATCGCATCGGACTATCTGGTACCCGACCACGCGTTCAGCCGCGAATCGTTCACCGATTCGCAGGGGACGGTCCTGCCATACCGGCTTTACCTGCCCGAAAATTACGACCCGTTGAAAAAATACCCGTCAGTACTCTTCATCCACGGACTGGGCGCACGCGGAAACGACAACGTGAAACAGCTCGACACGATGGGCGCGGCGTTGCTCTACTACATCCTCAACAGTTCGACCGACTGCATCATCGTCGCCCCGCAGTGCCCCGAGGGATCGCAATGGGTCGCCAGTTATCCGGGCGATGCCGGGTACACACCCGAAAGCGTCCCGATGACCGCACATCTATCGGCTGCCAAGGAGCTCTTAGACCACATCGTTTCGACGCGACCGATCGATACGGACAAACTGTATGTATGCGGTTCATCGAACGGCGCCGGGGCGGCATGGGACCTGATATGCCGCTACCCCTCGCTCTTCGCGGCGGCGATCCCCGTGGCCGGGCTCCGGGACGGCAGCAACGCCTCCGCCATCGCGTCGCAATACACCGGGACCCCGATATGGACCTTCCACGGAACGGCCGACGAAACCCTAAGCATCGAGGGGACCCGCAAAATGGTGCAAGCCATCCGGGATGCCGGAGGCCAGGCCGTCACCTATACGGAGGTGGAGGGCGCCGACCACAACACGATCTGGTCAAAAGCCGCAGCGACGCCCGGGCTGGTCGAATGGATGTTCAACCAGTGATCCGGAACAGGCGTCGGCAGGCGGGGACAATCTTCCGGGGTTGTCCCCGTTTTCGCACACGGCATTCGGAAAATATTTTAAAAAAGTTCTCCGGTTTCAGAAAGAGAGCAAACCGGAGCGGTTCGATAACAAATGACAACGGAAAATCGCCCGCAGCAGACAGATCGTCAGCATCCGACAGAAGAAAAGATCCGCACCAATTCCGCGGCAGGCCGAAAAAGTCGCCTCAAAGAGACCAATTTGACAATTTATTTAATATATTTGCATCATAGCATAGGCGGCGAACAGGTTTGTCGCTTTGTCTTTACCTTTCACTCTATTTGAGAAATCGTTGTTATTAACCCCTAATCTGAAACCAAAATCATGGAACAAACAAAAGTGCGGGAGCTGCAGGACGTCGTGATACGCTTCTCAGGCGATTCAGGCGACGGCATGCAGCTTACGGGCACGCTCTTTTCCGACACTTCGGCACTGCTGGGGAACGGCATCTCGACCTTCCCCGACTATCCGGCCGAAATCCGCGCCCCGCAGGGAACCGTGGCGGGCGTATCGGGATTCCAGGTGCATTTCGGCGATCACCGGGAACTCAATCCCGGCGATTACTGCGACGTGCTGGTCGCCATGAACCCCGCAGCGCTCAAAGCCAACCGCAAATGGCTCAAGGCCGGCGCAACGGTCATCCTCGACGGGGATTCGCTCACCGAGGAGCACCTCAAAAAAGCCGGATTTGCCACGCTGGACCCGCTGGAAGAGCTGAAGCTCGACGAATACAACGTCGTGATTCCCGACATTACGTCCATGACGCGCGAGGCGCTGAAAGAGACCGGACTCGACAACAAAGCCATCGTCAAGTGCAAGAACATGTTCGCGCTGGGCATCTGCTTCTGGCTGTTCGACCGTCCGGAGGATTACGCCCTCAAATACCTCGACGGGAAATTCGCCAAAAAGAACCCCGCCGTGGCCGAAGCCAACAAGCTGGCCATCGCGGCGGGCTATAACTACGCCGCCAACACCCACCAGTTCGCCAACAACTACACCGTGGCCCCGGCTCCCCGCGAAAAGGGAACCTACCGTTCAATCAACGGAAACGTCGCCACGGCATGGGGATTGTGCGCCGCCGCCGAGAAAGCGGGGCTGCCGCTCTTCTGCGGTTCGTATCCCATCACCCCGGCGACGGTGATCCTCGAGGAGCTGGCCAAGCGCAAGGACCTCGGGGTGAAGACCGTGCAGGCCGAGGACGAAATCGCCGGCATCTGCACCGCCATCGGCGCCGCCTTCGCAGGCAATTTCGCCGTGACGAGCACTTCGGGACCGGGTCTGTCGCTCAAAAGCGAGGCGCTGGGACTGGCCGTGATGACCGAACTGCCGCTGGTCGTGGTGGACGTACAGCGCGGAGGCCCCTCGACGGGACTTCCCACCAAAACCGAGCAGAGCGACCTGGCGCAGGCCCTCTACGGCCGTAACGGCGAATGCCCGGTGATCGTCGTGGCCGCCTCGTCGCCCAGCGACTGTTTCCACTACGCATTCGAAGCCGGACGCCTCGCCATGGAGCACATGACGCCCGTGATTCTCCTGACCGACGGATTCATCGCCAACGGTTCGGAGCCGTGGCGCATCCCGTCGATGAAAGACTACCCCGCCATTCAGCCTCCGATCGTGGACAAGGCTCCCGAAGGCGGATTCATGCCCTATGTGCGCAACGAAAAACTGGCCCGCGGCTGGGCATTCCCCGGCAAGGTGGGGTTGGAACACCGCGTGGGCGGATTGGAGAAAGACTGCGTGAAGGGCTGCATCTCACACGACCCGGCCAACCACCAGAAAATGACGCGCACACGCGCCGAAAAGGTGGCCAAAGCCGTCGAGGACATTCCCGCACAGACGGTTTACGGCGACGCCGAAGGCGACCTGCTGGTCGTAGGCTGGGGCGGCACGCGCGGCCACCTGCAGAACGCCGTGGACGAAATGCGCAAGGAGGGCCGGAAAGTCTCGCTGTGCCATTTCAACTACATCAACCCGCTGCCGAAGGGCGTGCGCGACATCTTCGCGAAATTCAAAAAGATCGTCGTCTGCGAGCTGAACGAAGGCCAGTTCGCCAACTACCTGCGCCAGAATTTCCAGGAGTTCCCCTACGAACAGTACAACAAGTGCGAGGGACTGCCCTTCACGGTTGTAGAGCTTAAACAGAAATTCGAATCCTTACTGAAATAACCATGGCAGACTACAAATACACCCCCGCGGATTTCAAAAGCGACCAGGAGGTACGCTGGTGCCCCGGATGCGGCGACCACGCCATACTCAGCGCCGTACAGCGTGCGCTGCCCGAAATAGCCGACGCACTCGACACGCCCCACAACCTGTTCACGTTCGTGTCGGGCATCGGCTGCTCGTCGCGTTTCATCTACTACATGAAGACCTACGGGTTCCACTCCGTGCACGGACGCGCCAATGCCATAGCAACGGGCGTCAAGACCGCCAATCCGCGCCTCTCGGTGTGGGTGACGACGGGCGACGGCGACTCGCTGGCCATTGGCGGCAACCATTTCATCCACGCCATCCGCCGCAATGTGGACCTGAACGTCATCCTGTTCAACAACGAGATATACGGCCTCACGAAGGGCCAGTACTCCCCCACCTCGAAGCTGGGCAAGATCACCAAGACCTCGCCCTACGGCACGGTCGAAAAGCCGTTCAACCCCGGCGAGCTGGTGATCGGCGCCAAAGGCACGTTCTTCGCCCGCACGATCGACATGGAGGTGGCGCTGACGAAAGAGTGTCTGATCGCCGCCGCCAAGCACAAGGGAATGTCGGTGATCGAGGCGTTGCAGAACTGCGTGATATTCAACGACAAGACCCACTACGATTTCGCCGCCGACAAGGCCACGCGTGCCGAGCGCACGGTGACGCTGCGCCACGGCGAGAAGATGCTTTTCGGCGCCAACCGGGAGAAGGGCCTCGTGTTCGAGAACATGAAACTCAAGGTGGTGACCGTCGGAGAGGACGGCTACACGCTGGACGACGTGCTGACGCACGACGCCCACGAGCGCGACACGACGCTGCATTCGATGCTGGCGGCCATGAAATACCCGGACTATCCGGTAGCCGTGGGCGTGATCCGCGAGGTCGAAGACGACACGGTGTACGACCGGGCCGTGGAGCGTCAGGTCGAGGAGGTGAAAGCCGCCAGTAAGATACACTGCGTGGACGACCTGCTGCGTTCGGGCGCCACGTGGGAGGTGGAATAGACTCCCCCGGACCGCAAACGGAAGCGGCGGAGACCAGCCAAGGGTCTCCGCCGCTTTTCTTTGCGAAAGGGCTCAATAGATATTCGCGGATTTGCGGACAATGGTTTCCAGCAGGCGCTGCATGTTCGCAATGACGGGGCTGTCCGCCATGCCGTATTCGGCACCCAGCTGTTTCATCTGCGGGAAAGCCGCCCAGACGCTGCCCGCGGCATCTTCCCACACGGCGATGCGCAGCGGGAGTTCGATGGCGATGCTGGGGTTGTCCTGCATGAGTTTCGTGCCCACCTTCGGCGCCCCGAAGACCACGACCTTCGCGGGACGTAGCTCCAGCCCGACCTCCCCGGCGTTGCGGCCGTGGTCGAAACGGGCGAAGACCGGAATGTCCAGCGCCTTGAGCTGCGCCTCGACGCGGTCCATCGTTTCGTCGATGCCGAACGAACTCTCATAGGTGTAGAGCCGGTTGTCGTCGGCTCCGGAAGCCAGTTTGTCGTTGTCGAAAGCCGCCGCGATACGCCGCGCGAGGTTGGTGAAATCCACGCCCTCGCGATTGGCCATCAGCGTCACGCACACCAGTTCCGAAGCGTCGGTGAAACGGCTCAGGAAGACCGAGTGTCCCGAAACGCCGCCCTTGATGTCCATCAGCCCCGGATGGGCGTAGAACTGCCAGCCGGCCATGGCCGGAACCGTGCGGCCGTTGTCGAGCTTCGTGGGAGCGTAGATCAGCGCCCGGTTTTCGGGCTTGGCTATCAGCACGCCGCCGGCCAGTCCGATGTCCCAATGGCTGATGTTCTCGGCCGACGCCCAGATGTCGGAGAAGCCTTTCAGCGACGGACCCACGGGAGCCGCTTCGGCAAGCCGGCCCTCCTGCATGACATATCCCACGGTGGTTTCGGCGGGATTGATATAGGCGGGATCGTGCTTGAAAAGTTCATGCCGATGGTTCGTCGCCGCCACATCTTCCTGCTTTACGTCGGCGAGATCAGCGGCAAAAAAGGTCTGGTGCAGCCCCAGCCGGTCGATCTGATTCTTCTTCACGAAATCGCGGTAGGATTTGCCGGAGACCTTTTCGACCACCTCGGCCAGCAACAGGAAATTCGTGGCGCTCTGCCGCACATCGGTTCCGGGCGTGAATTCGAGCGGGAGCCCGGCGACCGAGGCAATCAGTCCGGCAGGCGTGTAGGAGGCCGAAACGTCGAATCCGGGACGGTCACGGTAGTCGGGAAGGCCCGCGCTGTGCTGCAGGAGCTGGCGGATGGTGATTCCGTTCCACGCGGCAGGCAGTCCCTTCAGGTATTTCGACGCCTTGTCGTCCAGTGACAGTTTGCCAAGTTCATGGAGCTGGATGACGGCGACGGCCGCGAATCCCTGCGAGATGGGGCCTGCAGGCCAGAGCGTCCGGACGGCCGCCAGCCGCCCTTCGCGGATGTCGGTGACACCGTAACCCACCACGCGCGGGATGTACGGAGCCTGGACGATAGCCAGCGTCAGGCCGGGAATACCCTCCTCTTCCATAAATTCATAGACCATCCGGTCGATTGACTGGCCGAGATATGCCACCCGGGCACTCCCGCGTCCCTCCTGGAGAATCCGATGCTGTAAATCCATAGTGTCATTCCGATTTTGCGCCGACAGCGTTCCCGCGGCCAGCAGGGTCATCCATAAAAACAGGTGCTTTTTCATAAGTTCGGGATTTTGAAGGCCGCCGGGAGACATCGCTCCGCAGCGGCCCGGTTGCTATTTTTTGTTCAGCAGCGCGGTGTCGATGATCCGGCGCATCTCGGCGATGTCCATCGCACCGTTCGCGTGCTGCGGCTCGCCCTCTTTCGGGATCAGGATGAAGGTCGGGATGCTGCGGATCTTGAACAGCGCGGCGAGGCGTTTCTCCTTGTCGACATCCACCTTGTAGACCTTCACCCGGCCCTCGTACTCCCCGGCCAGGGTCTCCATCACAGGGGCCATCATCTTGCACGGGCCGCACCACGTGGCGTAAAAATCGATCAAGGCGGGCAACTCGCCCTTATAGTTCCATGCGTCGTTTGCGGAGAAATCGAAAATCTGTTCCTTGAACTCCGCGGTTGTCAGTTCGATTGCTTTCATATCATTTGATTTTTGCGTGTTGTTGCGCTGCTGTGCCGAGGCCGTCCCGCCCAGCAGCAGGAGCGCCGCGAAGGCTGCGGTTTTCAGGGTCGTCATCCTCTTTCGCCGGGAACTCCCGGATTCGGGATTCGTGTTTTGCATGTTTTTCATAATCGTTCGGTTTTGATAGTGCAAAGATCGGGACAAGAACCCTTCCGGAAAATGGCCAAACCACCGGAAGGGTTGGCAATATTTCCTTTCGGGGCGCAGACACCCCTCCGAAAAACCCCTGCGGCGCACACGATTCGAAAAAAAAATTCACTCCTGCACGGATTTTTCAGGGTGAATATTGCGGAAATAAAAAAATCCGATTATCTTTGTACCCGCAACAAGGGGGATTAGCTCAGTTGGCTAGAGCGCTTGCATGGCATGCAAGAGGTCACCAGTTCGACCCTGGTATTCTCCACAACAAAAAGAGACCATCGAAATTCGATGGTCTCTTTTTGTTTTCTTCGTAGCCGGCTATCGGGCTCTTTCGGACCGCGCGTGCAACTCCCTGCTGAAAGAGCTGGACATCCGCGGAAAATAAAGCGGGCAAATCGGGGCGTAAGCGGATATTTTTCGTACATTTGATCTCGTAACGACACTTTTGCCAGTCGGAAAGTTTTGCCGAACTGTATGCGATTCGGTTTTGAACCCATCCGGATTTTTCGTACATTTGATAGTATAAACAACCGCGTCACCTGATAATGATCCCGAAAAAAATTCATTGCTGCTGGCTGGGGGGGGGAAATTATCCCCCTAAAATACAATGCTGCATCGACTCCTGGCGGCGGGTGCTGCCCGATTACGAAATAATCGTCTGGAACGAAGAACGGTTCGATGTACGGTCGGTCCCATGGGTCCGCAAGGCTCTCAAACACAAAAAGTACGCCTTCGCTGCCGACTACATCCGCCACTATGCCCTCTACACCGAAGGCGGCATCTACCTGGACACGGACATCGAGGTCCGCAAACCCTTCGACGAACTGCTCACGGCATCGAGGCTGTTCGCCGTGATCGAGGTCAATGAAGAGGTTCTTGCCCAAAATATCGCAGACGGCCTGCTGGACAAAGCCGGGAATCTGCACACCAGACGGCCGCGCGTCAATCTGGGACTCGGCATTCAATCGGCAGCTTTCGGCAGCGAGCCCGGGCACCCCTACCTGCGGCAATGCCTCGACTGGTACGAAGGCCACCGGTTCCGGGATAACGACGGGCAGTCCTATTACGGCAATGTTATCGCCCCCGACATCATGGCGTTCCATGCCATTCCCTACGGATTCCGCTACCGCGACGAGGCGCAGCGGCTCGCCGAAGGGATACACGTATATCCCTCGCATTACGTGGCCTGCTGGCCTGCGCGTGTCTGCGAAAGCAACTACGCCGTCCACCACTGCATCGGAAGCTGGCGCATCAAACGCAAAAAATGGTATTCCCGCTGGTGGAAAGGCACGATGCGTTGGCTCGGACTGCATAAATAGCGAGACCGTACCTACCTGCGGGAGCGCGAGAAGCGGCTGGGGCTTTCGCCGAAATGCTTTTTGAAGACCGTGCTGAAATATTTGGCGTCGGAGAACCCCGCCAGCACGGCTACCTCGGCCACGGAATGATCGGTAGACTGTAACAGTTCGCAGGCACGGCGCAGGCGGATACCGCGGATAAAATCGCTGGGCGACTGCCCGGCCAGCGCACGCAGTTTTTCGTACATCAGCGTCCGGCTGACGGCCATCTCACGGCACAGGTCGTTGATCGAGAAGGCGCTGTCGGAGAGGTTCGCGGCCACGACCTCCATGCTGCGGCGCAGGAAATCGTTGTCGATGCTGTTGATAGCCGGCGCCACATCAGCAGCCTCTCCCGGAGAGGCCATGCGCTCCACCACGGCGCTGCCCTGCTCGCGGATGATGCGGCGGGTCTGCATCAGGTTGTGGAGCTTCATGTGCAGCACGTCGATGCTGAAAGGCTTGGTGATGTAGTCGTTGGCGCCCGACTCGAAGCCGCTCAGGACGCTCTCCTGCCGGGTGCAGGCCGTGAGCAGGATGACGAACAGATGCGACGTGGCGATGTCGCCCCTGAGGCGTGCGCAGAGCTCGATGCCGGAGATGCCGCTGCCCATCATGACATCCGAAATCACGATATCCACGCTATGCCCGGCGAGAAAGGCCAGCGCCTCCTCGCCCGAAGCCACCGCATAGACCTTGTAATCCGACGAAAGCGAATAGGAAAGGTAACTGCGCATATCGGCATTGTCTTCGACGACCAGCACCCGGTCCATACCCTCGCAAAGCCCTTCGTCGGCGCAGAGCTCCCCTTCCGGCGCCGGGTCCGGCCCCTCCGGGACTGCCGCCGGCGCCTCGATGCAGGGCAGCGTCAGCCGGAAGACGGTGCCTTCGCCCTCGCGGCTGTCGAAGGTCAGCGTGCCTTTCATACGGGCCACCAGCCTGCGGGTGATGACCAGCCCCACGCCGCTGCCGATCTCCCCGGTCTGCACGGCGCTCTGCGAACGGTAGAATTTACGGAAGATATGCTTGCGGTCGCCTTTGGCGATGCCGATGCCCGTGTCGCAGACCTCGAAAACGAGTTTCCGGCCGCTGCGCGACAACCGCACCGTGACCCGGCCGCCGCGAGGCGTATATTTCACGGCATTCGACAGCAGGTTGTCGAGCACGTGGTTGAATTTGTCGAAATCGATTCTGGCGACAATCCCGTCCGTCGCGTCCTCCAGGCAGAGCGCCACCCCTTTGCGGGCGGCCATCGGTTCGAACTCATCGCATTTCTGACGCAGGAGTTTTCCGGGACAGACCGCCGAAGGCACGACCTCCGAGGCGGCGATCTCCATCTTGTGAATATCCAGCAGGCCCTGCACCATCGAAAAAAGTTTTTCGCAGTTCTGCCGGGCCAGGTCGAGGCAGTAGGCGCCCTGCTCGCTCAGCGTCTCGCGGCTCAGGTCGCGCAGGGGCGCCATCACGAGCGACAGCGGCGTGCGGATGTCGTGGGCGATGTTGATGAACAGCGAGAGTTTCTCGTCCATCCGCTGACGCTCCTGTCTGCGCCGCCACCGGCGGACCGCGACGTAAAGCAGCGCCAGCGCCAGCAGCAGGTAGGCGGCCATCGCCGTGCCCGTGGCCCACCACGGCGGCAGGACCCGGACCCCGATCGCCCGCTCGACCAGCACGGCGCGGCTCTCCTTGTCGATGCACCGCACGCAGAAACGGTAGTCGCCCGGAGGAATGTTCGTATACTCCGCCCCGCTGTAATTGCCCGTCGGAAGCCACTTTTCGTCGAAGCCTTCGAGCCGGTAGGTATAGAGGTACTTGTCCGAATAGTAGAGGTCCAGCGCCGTGAATCCGAACGAAAAGGAGTTCTGGCGGTGGCGCAGGCGGATGTGTTCCACCTTATCGATCGGAGCCCGCAGCACGCCGGGAGCCGACGCCGCCGTGACCGGCTCGTAGAAGAGCCGGAACTCCGTGAAGCGAAATTCCACCTTCGGGGCGGCAGGTCGGATGACCTGCGGATCGAACACCAGACACCCGGCGATGCTGCCGAACGCGATACGCCCGTCGCGCAGCGTACAGCCCGAGGAGAAGATAAACTGATTGACGGGCGACTGTTCGATATTGAACAGCAGGCGCCGTTCGCGCGGATCGAAACAGCAGATGCCGCCGTCGGTGCTGATCCAGAGATTCCCGGCACGGTCTTTCTGGAGGCTGAAGATGAAATTCGACGGCAGCCCGTCCTCCATCGTGAAATTGCGCACGGTCTCGTCGCCGAGGTCGAAGAGGTTCAGGCCCCCGCCCGACGTTCCGAACCAGAGTTCGTCGCCGAGGGCGATACTATTGAAGATGAAGCTATTGGAACGCAGGCCGCAGTCGTCCGGGTTGGCGAACAGACGGCGGAAACTGCCGTTGCGGCGGTTCAGCAGGTAGAAGCCGCGCGTGGTGTTGACCATAAGCCGGTCGGCATCGATCCGCACGACGGAATTGACGCCCCGGATGTCGTAAGCGATCCGTTCGCCGCCGCGCAGGCAGGTGAGGCGGTTGTTCAGGCCCCCGAACCAGATGCCGCCGTCGTCGTCGACCAGCGAAGCGTAAATACAGTCGGCCCGGGAGTCGCCCTCGAGCGAACGGATCGACCGCACGACGCGTCCGCTCCCGCGCTTGTCGAGCAGGTGGACGCCCGTGCCGTATCCGCCGCACCAGACCTGCCCGTCGCGGGTCTCGCAGAGGGTCAGGTAGGTGTTGTCGTCGCGGACGAGCTGGCTCCAGCGGTTCTCGCGGACCCGCCACAGGCTCACACCGTGATTGGTCGCAAACCACATGTCGCCGTCGCGGTCCTCCAGCACGGCGTTGACGTGGTTGTCCCCCAGCGACTGCTCCGGACCGCTGAAAGGCACCCGGTCGATGAGGCAGAACTTATCCGAGACATCGACCTGCGAAATGCCGCCCGTGTAGGTGGCCACCCAGATGTGCTCGCCGTCGGGCAGCAGGTCGTAGACGCCGTTTCCCTTCAGCTGACCGCCCGCCTCCTCGTTCTCCGAGAGGTAGCGCACCGCACGCCGGGCCTGCAGGTCGAGCAGGTAGACGCCGCGGCCGTCGAGTCCCGCCAGCAGTCTGTCGCCGCCCATGGGACGGATCACGCGGATCGGACTGGCCGGAATGTCGCGCAGCCAGGCGGCCTCGGCCTCACGGCCTGCCGCGAGGTCCCACAGCCGCAGTCCCGAGCCGAAGGTCCCGGCCCAGAGCAGGCTGCTCCGGGCATCGTAGAAAATCGACGTCACGTTGTGTTCCTCCAGTATGCACTTGCCGTCGGCAGAAGGTGTGCCGTCCGACAGCAGGTAAACGCCCGCATTCGTCCCGACAGCCCTGTCGCCGTCCCCGAGTGGCACGATGCAGTTGATGTTCAGCCCCTGCAGGCGGCAGGGCGTCCGGTCCCTGTCGAGCGAGAAGGTCCGGGCATCGACCTCGAGCAGTCCCGCGGTCGTGCCGAGCCACAGCCGGTCCGAGGCATCGAAAAAGAGGTCGTTGAGCAGCACCTCGGGATCGTAGTCCGACAGGTTGAGCCGCTGTTCGAAGGAATCGGACCAGGGGTTGTAAAAGAAGAGCTTGCCGCTGTCGGAGAAAGCCCACAGCCGCCCTTCGCGGTCGATGCGCAGCGCCGTCTGGCGACCGTCGCCGTCGGTCAGCAACTCGGAACCGACCAGCGGATAATAGCGCACCGCGCGGCCGTCGAAACGGCTTGCGCCCGTACGCGTGACCATCCACACATAGCCGTCGGCGTCTTTGACCACGTTGAACACCGCCCGCCCGTCGAGCGAACGCAGCGGAGCGGGCGTCGTGCCCCGCGGAACATGGGCGGGAGCCGCGGAGAGTCCCGGGACGAGGCACCCCAACAATGCCGTCAGCAGCAAGGATTTGAGTCTCTTCATCGGATTTACGGTCAAAGCGGACCGTTGTTCTGTCCGAGCAAATATAGCGCGAATCGGCCGGAAAAGCAAACCGGGTTCCCGGGGCGAACGTTATTTCACGGTAAAGACGGCACGCCGTAGGTCCTTGTCGCGCGACGAGGAGCCGATCATCACTTCGAAATCGCCTGGCTCCACGCCGTAGTGCATTTTGGCGTCGTAATAGGCGAGTTTGTCGGGAGTCAGGGTGAACTCCACGCGGGCGCTTTCACCCGGAGCGAGCGTCACGCGGCGGAAATCCTTGAGCTCCTTGACGGGACGCGTCGCCGAGCTGACCTTGTCGCGCAGGTATAACTGCACGACCTCCGTTCCGGCAACGCCGCCCGTATTGGTCAGCGAGACCGACGCCGTGAGCTGCCCGTCGGGGGCCATCGTCGCGGATGAAAGCTCCACGTCGCCGTATTCGAACGTCGTATAGCTCAGTCCGTAGCCGAACTCGTAGAGCGGCGAGCTGTCGCCCGTGGCATAGCGGAACCAATGGTGGGTGAACTTGTGGTTGTAATAGACGGGAATCTGGCCCGAGTGGCGCGGCACGGAGATGGGCATCCGGCCCGAAGGGTTCACCCGGCCGTAAAGCACCTCGGCAACGGCCTGTCCGCCCAGCGACCCGGGTTCCCAGGCCTCGACGAGCGCCGCGACGTTCGCCGAAATCCACTCCGTCGAGAGCGGGCGTCCGTTGGTCAGGACCACCACCACCGGAATGCCCGTGGCATGGAGCGCCCGGATAAGCGGTTCCTGCTCGCCGTAGAGCGAAATATCGTAGCGGTCGCTGTTCTCGCCGCAGGTCTTCTCGGTCCAGTAGTAGCGCAGCGAGTTCTCGCCGGCGACCACGATCGCGAGGTCCTTGCCCGCGGCCTGCCGCACGGCATTACGCACCTGCTCGGGAGTTATTTTCCGGATATTCCAGCCCAGGTCGCAGAGCGTGAACTGCGTCCCGGGGCTCACGGCCTGCAGGCCCTCCCAGACGGTCGTGACATTTTCGTCAGGCTGTTCGAAGGCCCAGTCGCCCAGCTGCACCTGGTTGTCGGCAAAGGGTCCCGTCACCAGCACACGGCGGTATTTGGCCGGGTCGAGCGGCAGGATTCCGTCGTTTTCCAGCAATACGACCGACTGGCGGGCAGCCTCGAGCGCCGTTGCGCGGTGCTCCTCGCAGAAAAGCGTGCTCCGCGTCGTCTCCTCGTCCACATAGGGATTTTCGAAGAGCCCGAGCCGGAATTTCGCCGCGAGGATGGGACGCACCGAAGCGTCGATGCGCGACTCCGGAACAACGCCCTCCCGGACCATCTTCAGCACTTCGTAATAGAAATCGGGGCCGTGCATGTGCATGTCCATGCCGGCGTCGAGCGTCTGCGCATAGACGTCGCGCAGGGTCTCGCCCGTCGTGTGGTAGTCCTGCATGCGTTCGATATCCATCCAGTCGCTCACCACGAAGCCGCCGAAATCCCACTCGTCGCGCAGGATGTCGGTCAGCAGGAAGCGGCTGCCGTGGCAGGGAATGCCGTCGTATTCGTTGTGGGCGGCCATCACCGTATAGATGCCCGCCTCGACGCACTTTTCGAACGGAGGCAGGAACACCTCGCGCAGCGTGCGTTCCGACATGTCGTTCGGCGCACCGTTGATACCGTTCACCGGCTGGCTGCCGCCCGCCATGTGCTTGGCGCAGGCGATGACGTAATCCTCGCCCGTGAAATCACGGCCCTGCAGTCCTTTCACGGTCGCCACGCCCAGCTGCGACACCAGATAAGGGTCTTCGCCGAAGGTGTCCCCGACACGCCCCCAGCGGGCATCGCGTGCCACTTCGATATTCGGTCCGAAAGTCCACTGCGAACCCGAAGCACGCATTTCGAGGGCCGTTTCGCGGCCGATTCGTTCGACCAGTTCGGGGTTGAACGCCGCGGCCTGCCCGATCTCGGTGGGATAGACCGTCGCCCCGCGGACCAGTCCCGTGCCGTGCATGGCGTCGATGCCGATCAGCACCGGAATTGCCAGACGGCTCCGGAGGGCCAGCGACTGGATGTAGTTGGCCTCCTCGACCGACGTCACGTGCAGGAACGATCCGGTGATACCCTCGCGAATCATCTCCTCGATACGCTCGGGCGGACAGTCGGCATAGAAGCCCATGGCATGGCTTTTCTTCATTTCGGCCTCGGAAAGCACCACGGCCGTCTGGCGCATGTGGTTCAGGCCGACGTACTGGCACATCTGGCCGACCTTCTCCTCGAGAGTCATGCGGGAGAGGAGGTCCTCGACGCGCCGTTCGACGCTCTGCGAGGCATCCTTGTAGACCGGGTCGGCATGATCGCTGCAGCCCGGAGCCGCAAGCACGGCAGCCGTAAAAAGAAAGGTCCAGTGACGAAATTTCGTATTCATAATGCTAAATTTGGATTTGTCGCAAATTTAACACGAATTATTCGTCCGGGAGTTTGCTTTCTATCGGAATGGGGTTTGCAAACTATCATTTTGCCCGTCCCGGACGATCGTACTACCCGCAATTTTAATTACCTTTAGGCCCCCAAAACAGCGTCACATGAGTAAACCGTACCGAAGACTGCATCCGGCGATGTTAGCCGGAACGGGCAGCGACGTGGGCAAAAGCCTGCTCGCCGCAGCTTTCTGCCGCATTTTCCGGCAGGACGGATACGATCCCGCACCGTTCAAGGCCCAGAACATGGCCCTGAACTCCTATGTGACGGCCGACGGCGGCGAGATGGGCAGGGCGCAGGTCGTGCAGGCCGAAGCCGCAGGCGCGGCATGCCACACGGACATGAATCCGCTGCTGCTCAAGCCCAACACCGACAAGGTCTGCCAGGTGATTCTCAACGGCCGGGTCGTCGGGAACAGTTCCGCCGCCGAATTTTTCAGCACGGGACCCGGACGAGAGGCGTTACGGCGCGAGGTCTGTGCGGCCTACGACCGGCTGGCGGCACGCTACAACCCCGTCGTGCTCGAAGGCGCCGGAAGCATCAGCGAACTGAACCTGCGCAATGCAGACCTCGTGAACCTGCCGATGGCGGCCCACGCCGGCGCGGATGTGTTTCTGGTGGCCGACATCGACCGCGGAGGGGTGTTCGCCTCGGTGTACGGAACGATGCAGCTGCTCGAAGCGTGGGAACGCCGGCTGGTCAAAGGCATCTTCATCAACAAGTTCCGCGGCGACATCAGCCTCTTCGACGAAGGCCGCCGGATGCTCGAAAAGCTCTGCGGCATTCCCGTGCTCGGCGTGATCCCCTACCTGCATGACGTGCACATCGAAGCCGAGGACTCCGTGGCGCTCGACCGGCATCACCGCCGGGCCGAACCCGGAAAGGTCAACATCGCGGTCGTGCTGCTGCGCCATCTCTCGAATTTCACCGATTTCGATACGCCGGAACGCTGTCCCGGTGTCTGCCTCTACTACACCGATTCGCCCGAAGCGCTCGACGATGCCGACATCATCTTCCTGCCCGGCTCCAAAAGCGTGATGTCCGACCTGGCAGAACTCCGCCGCAAGGGACTGGCCGACAAGATCGTCCGGCTGGCCGAAGCGGGACGCACCGTGGCGGGCATCTGCGGCGGCTATCAGATGATGGGCCGGATCATCCGCGACCCGCACCGCGTCGAAAGCGACACGGAGACGATGCCGGGACTGGGACTGCTGCCCGTCGAGACCGTGCTGACCGGGGAGAAAATCACCCGGCAGGTTCGCTTTACCCTCCCCGGGGACGACCGCACGGGATCGGCCTACGAAATCCACATGGGGCGTACCGCCCTGCTTCCCGGACACCCGGCGGAACCACTCGCATGCCTTGCGGACGGAACCAGCGACGGCTGCGTCGCCGGAAACTGCCTGGGGACCTATCTGCACGGGATCGCCGACAACGCCCTCTTCATCGAACGCCTGCTGCGGCCCTTCGCCGACCGGCTTCCCCGGACGGAATTTCCTGACACCCACGCCTACAAGGAACGGCAGTACGACCTGCTGGCCGGCCACGTGCGCCGGAACACCGACATGGAGCGGCTCTACGAGATTCTGGGCTGCTGAAACCGGCCCCGGACGGGAAGCCCGCCGGGAGGGAAGCCCCCGAAAATTAGTTAGCGTAAAAAATACCCCAAATAGCCGTCCGCCGGAAAGCGGAGATACGCCGCACACTTAGCACCAAAAATACGGTATCAGGGCCTTTAAAAACATTTCCGAACGGTTTTCGCGGTTCGGAAAGCAGGTCGGTGTTATGGGTCGGAAACCGGATATGTGTGCGCACACACGGCATTTTCCAACAAAAAAATTATATAACTTTGCATAAGACCCGTTTCCCCCGAGCGACACAAACGCGGGCACCGAAATTCATATACGCCGCATAAACCGCTGCTGACCGACACGCCACAAACATTCACCACATAAAACCAACTAATCAATTACAATCATGAAGAAACTATTGACGAAAGTTCATTGGCTGTGCGCCGTCTTAGTGGCGGTAACGCTGCTGCAACCGGGACTTGCCGTCGCCCAGAAGGGGGGGGGGAAAGTTCACCCTTTCCGGCACCGTCAAAGGTGACGGCCAGCCCCTCGTCGGAGCGACCGTAGTCGAGCCGGGCACGTCGAACGGCACGGTGACCGGTGCGGACGGAAAATTCTCGCTTTCGCTCTCGAAACGCGGGGCGTCGATTCAGATATCCTTCATCGGATATGTGACCAAAACGCTCTCCGCGAATGCCGATTTTCTGGAGGTGACACTCGATTCCGACGCCCAGAAAATCGACGAAGTGATGGTCGTGGCCTACGGCACGATGCGCAAACGCGACGTGACGGGCGCCATCACCTCGATTTCGTCGGAATCCATCGAACGCCGTGCACCCTCGAACGTCTTCGAGGCGCTGCAGGGACAGGTCGCCGGCGTGCAAATCTCCGCAGGTTCGGGACAGCCGGGCGAAAGTTCGCAGATCAATATCCGCGGTATCTCGACCTTCTCGGCCGAGGGCGTGAAGCCGCTCTACGTGGTGGACGGCATTCCGATGGAGGACATCGACGGCATCAACCCCGGCGACATCACCTCGATCGAAATCCTCAAGGATGCCGCATCGGCTGCCATGTACGGTTCGCGTTCGGCCAACGGCGTCATCCTCATCACGACCAAAGGCGGGCAGGAAGGAGCTCCCCGCATCGACGTGAAATACTACCACACCTGGGGCAAGCTCTCGCATAAACTCGCGCAGGCCACACGCGCCGACCGCCGCAAGTACGACCTGCTGCGCCGCAAATATTTCCAGGACAACTCGGTGGGATCGCCCGACGAGAGTTTCATGATCATCCAGGACTCGCTCAATGCGGCCTTCAACGTCGACAACGACTATCAGGACCTGCTGTTCCAGTGGGCCCAGAAAGACCAGGTGGACCTGAGCGTCTCGGGCGGTACGAAGAAGATGAAATATTACGGTTCGACCGGCTATTACAACGAGCGCGGTATCGTCCCCAACACCAATTTCCAGCGCCTGACGGCCCGTATCAACGCCGACTACACGGCCAACAACTGGCTGACGCTCCACAGCCGCGTTTCGCTGGGCTACTCCCAGAAAAACGGTATCAACGAGGGCCAGCTGATGACCGCGATGCTGTCGCGCCGTCCCTATTTCAACCTCTATTATCCCGACGGCACGCTGGCCGGCGTATTCCAGGGCCAGAAGAGCCCGCTGGCGCAGGTGAAATACACGACCGACCGCACGGAATACTATCAGGGCAACCTCTATCAGGGCTTCGAGCTCAAGCTCGCCAAGGGGCTGACGTTCCAGACGAGCATCAACGCCAACCTCTATCTCAACAAGCGCCAGCGCGTCTATCCGAGTATGATCACCGACGAGTGGCAGAAGAGCAACAGCGGTTACGCCGCCGACAACCTCAACTGGAACTGGCTCAACGAGAATGTCCTGACCTATAAAAATAAGTGGGGCAACCACAATTTCTCGGCCCTCGTGGGCTTCAGCGAGCAGCAGTGGCGCACGGACCAGACCGTCCTGTCGGGTATCAACTCCTCGACGGATTTCATCCCCACGATGAACGCCTTCGCCGCCAACCTCACGCTGAGCGATACGGGAACCTGGCAGTCGAACCACTCGATGGCATCGCTTTTCGCCCGCGTGTCCTACGATTTCAAGTCGAAATACCTGATCCAGGCCACGTTCCGCCGGGACGGTTCGTCGCGCTTCTCGAAAGACAACCGCTGGGGTAATTTCCCCTCGGTATCGGCCGCATGGCGCCTTTCGGACGAGAATTTCATGAATTTCTCGCGCCGCGTGCTCGACGACGCCAAAATCCGCGTCAGCTGGGGTATCACCGGCAACGAGCAGATCGGCAACTACGACTACCTCTATTCCTATGCCACGGGCGACATCTACGACGGCGTGGGCGGCGTCTATCCCGCACGCCTCGCGGTGGACAACCTGCGCTGGGAGGAGACCCGTCAGGTGGACGTGGGTCTCGACCTGAGCTTCTTCAACAGCCGTCTCACCGTCACGGCCGACTACTACGACAAATACACCGACGGCCTGCTGGCCAACCGCGAGCTCCCGAAGGAGTCCGGATTCTCGACCATGCGCACGAACGTCGGCGAGGTCAGCAACCGCGGTTTCGAGTTCACGATCGCCGGCGACCTCATCCGCACGAAGGATTTCCGCTGGAACGCATCGTTCAACATCTCGCGTAACTGGAACACCATCGAGAAACTCGCCGAGGGCGAGGCTTACCTCGAGAACGACCTCTGGTGGATGGCCGAAGGCGGTTCGATCGGCGATTTCTACGGCTACAAGCAGAACAACATCTTCCAATACGACGAGTCGAACGCCTTCACGCCCGGCACGTGGCAGCAGCTCACGCCGGTCTTCGAGAACGGCAGCTTCAGCCACTACACGCTCGACGGACAGGTCTACAACGGCGACATCATGCGCAAGAAACTGCCCAACGGCAAACTCTTCCGCGGCGGCGACGTCAACTGGGAGGAGGCCGAAGGTTCGCGCGACGGCATCATCGACGAGAGCGACCGTATGATCATCGGCAATGCGCTGCCCACCTACACCGGCGGCCTGAGCACGAATTTCACCTACAAGAATTTCGGTCTCTTCGTATCGTTCTACTACTCGTTCGGCGGCCAGATCTACAACTACGCCGAGCACCAGCGCAACATGTTCCTCTACAGCTCGACGACCCCGTCGCCCCACGTGATCAACAACATCTGGACCCAGCAGGGCGACCAGGCGCTCTATCCGCGCCCCTACAACGACGAGTACAACAACGCCCGCTATGCCAACTCGTTCTATGTCGAGGATGCCGACTACATCCGCCTGTCGAACGTGCGCCTGTCCTACGACCTGCCGGAACGCTGGCTCAAATCGCTGCGCATCAAGGCGCTGCAGGTCTACATCTTCGGCAACAACCTGATGACGTGGACCTCTTACAGCGGCTACGATCCCGAGTTCTCGTCGTCGAACCCGCTGCAGATCGGCCGTGACACCTACCGTTACCCCATGAAACGCGAATTCGGCGTAGGTGCAAATATCAAATTCTAAAGGCTTACAATACCATGAAAAAGATACAATACATACTTGCCGCCGTCCTGCTGGCCTCGGGTTTCAGCTCGTGCGAGTCGTTCCTCGACGAACAGCCCGTGAGCGAAATTCCCGCCGACCAGATGTGGACCTCCGCACGCGACGCCAAAGCCGGCGTAAGCCAGATGTACACCTATTTCCGCTCGGCCATGCGTGAGAACTATTTCTACTGGGGCGAGTTCCGCTCGGACGATTTCGATCCCGGAGCATCGACCGCCGCCACGCAGCAGCGCGTCATCGACAACCAGCTGACCACCGACCTCAACTGCACCAAGTGGACGGGGCTTTATCAGGTCATCAACCAGGCCAACCTCTGCATCAAGTACCTGCCGAACGTCGACATGCCGTCGGTATCGGACCGCAACGACCTGCTGGGACAGGCTTACGGCATGCGTGCGCTGGCCTACCTCTACGCCGTGCGCGTCTGGGGCGACGTGCCTCTGTTCACCGAACCCAATGAGGAGTACAGCCCGTCGATCTACCGCGAGCGCACCGACATGGAGTACATCCTGCGCGAAGTGATCCTCGAGGACGCCAAAAAGGCCGAATCGCTGCTTGACCGCACGAAGAACAAGGAGCGCAAGCGCATCTCGCCTTATGGCGCGTGGGCGATCATGGCCGACACCTATATGTGGCTCAAGGAGTACAGCCTGGCCGACCAGACCATCGAGAAGATGAAGACCAACACGGCGTTCATGGCCTTCGAGCCGAGCATCGACACCTGGAAGAAGATGTTCGCCGAGGAGCTGAACAACAAGGCCAGCGACAACACCCCCGAGAACGACGAGTACAGCACCAAGGAGTTCATCTTCGTCGTGCATTTCAACATGGACGAGGTGGGCACCAACGGTTACAGCTACATGTACCAGTGGTTCACCGGTTCGGGCAACCGCGCCGCCGTGGTTTCCGAGGTCCTGCGCAACAAGTACGACCAGGAGAAGGACCTGCGCTTCCCGATCGTGACGAAGAACTACCAGTCGGGCTGGGAGCTGCGTAAATACATCTCGGGCGACATCTCGTCGACGCTCAACAAGACCTGCGAGGTCGCCTACCCCATCTACCGCTATTCGGACATGCTGCTGCTTCAGGCCGAGGCACAGGCCCGCCAAAGCAAGTGGGAGGAAGCCCTCGACCTGGTGAAGCCGATCCGCACGCGTGCCGGCCTCGAGACCCCCTCGGCTGCCGATTTCGCCGACGAGGAGTCCCTTGTGGATTTCATCCTCGACGAGCGCCAGCGCGAACTGGTCGGCGAAGGCCGCCGGTGGTTCGACCTCGTGCGCACGGGCCGCTGGAAGACCGTCATGGGTCCGATCAACGGCTGCAAGGACGACGGCAACGAGCTTTTCCCGATCCATTTTTCGCACCTCGACCAGAACAAGAAGCTGGTGCAGAACAGCTACTACGCAACGAATAAATAATTCCTAAAACGACCTGTATCATGAAACATATAATCAAGAAACTGTCGTTGTTCCTTGCGGTAGCACTGGCCGCAGGCTGCGGCGATATGAAGCTGCAGACCGACGCCGACTACGACGGCTCGGTGCTCGACCCCCACATTCCGATGACGGCGTGGGAGTATTTCGAAACCCGGCAGGACATCTTCAGCGAGTTCACGGCGGCCATCGAATACGCCGGCATGAAGGAGTACTACACCCAGACCGGCCACGAATACACGTTCCTGGCGCTGACCAACACGGCCGTCAAGAATTTCATCTCGGACCAGAACTACGCGTCATTGACGGACTGTCCGGTCGAGGTGATCCGCAACCTGCTGCTTTACCACATCGTCGACGGTTTTTACAGCGGTTACGGAGAGCTTCCCGTGGAGGCGATCTTCGTGCTGACGCTGCGCCGCGGCGAGTCGGGCCTGATGACCATGCTCACCCGCAAAAACCCCTGGATGGCCGATGCCGGAGCGATCATCGTCAACGACACGGGCACGAACGGCAACTCGCCCATGCGGAAGGCCATCAGTTCGAACATCATGCCGACCAACGGCGTGATCCACGTCTTCGACTCCTACTGCTATTACAAGAAATAGGACATGACGAACTTAAAAACACCGAAAACCATGAACAAGAGACTATTCACCATACTGGCCGGGATTTTCGCCGTTCTGTCGTTCGCAGCCTGCAACGACGACGACGGGATCGATCCCTCGAGCGCCGAACCGACCATCACCTATGCCTACGATGCACTCGAAGCCGACCTCAACAAGGTAGATAACCTGCCGGTCGTCGCCGTCGTCAAGTCGGAAGCCGGTCTTCAGAGCGTCACGCTCGACATTCTCACCGCAGACAACGAACGGGTTCCCGTGAAGACCGTCACCGAATTCTTCAACCGCAAGAGCTACAGCCTTTCGGAAAAAGTGAACTGGGAGGCGGATTACAGCGAAGCCGTCATCACGGCTGTCGACCTGCTGGGCCGCACGGTCACCGAGTCGATCCCCGTATCGATCATCGACGTCGTAGCTCCTCCCGCGATCGTCTTCACTCCTGAGAGCTGGTCGTACGACGAAACCGTCGGCGGCGAAAAGGCCCGCACGCATTTCGTCGTAACGAGCGCCAGCGCCCTCAAGAGCATCGAAATGTACCGCGTGACGACCGAGGGACAGACCCAGTACGGCGGGACGGTTACGGGCGGCGACACCGACCCGTGGACGACCTATACGTTCGACGAGATGATCCAGTACGGCGAGACGGACAAAGGTTTCAAGGTCAAGGCCACGGACATCTACGACCAGGTGCGCATCGCTTCGATGACGGTTTCCTACAAGACCGTGCCGCCCCCGACCGTCACATTCGCCGACGCGATGATCTTCGCCGACAAGGACGAGAAGAAGGCCGTGAACATCGACATCGAGTCGCTGGCCGGAGTCGTTCAGGTGGAGCTTTTCCGTCTGGAGGGCAAAACCGAGACATCCGTAGGCACTAAGACCTATGACAAACTCCACACGCTGAACTATGCCGAGGAGATGGTGTTCACGAACGCCACGTCGGGTGTCAAGGTAATCGTTACGGACAACGTGGGCCGCACGACCACGGCGACGACCAAGGCCATTGTCAACATGGACTATCTGGAGAGCGTGGAGATCGGCGGCATCGGATACACGAGCGCCAAAGCCTCCAGACCGGACGTTTATTCGCTCTTCTCGCTCAAATACATGAAGACGCTGCCGATGCTGGACGTGCTCGCCGACGCCGAAACGAACGGAGTTGCAGACGTGGACATCTGTTACTACAACATGAGTAACGTGACCCACCGCATCTATTCGCCCGACGGAGAGAAGGCCGGGGAATACAAGGCCCCCGACGGCCGGACGCTGAAGGATCTGGCAGCAAAACCTCTCACTCGCTTCCAGGTACTTACGAACGTCGATTTCGAGAGTGCGACGGCGGCTTCGATCGCGAACGATGTCATTGCGAGCCAGCTCACGCTGTCACGAATCGACTCCAAGGTCGGTGATGTCATTGCATTCAAGACGGGCAGCAAATCGTCCGCCGGAGGCAACCGAATCGGCCTTATGAAGATTCTCTCGATTTACGAGGAGACCACCGAAGCCGGGAAACCGAAAAACACGAATCTGTCGACCGTGACGGTTTCGATCAAGTTCCCGAAGGAATAAGCGAATTTTTGGAATCGGAAATTCCTCCGGAGCAATTCTCCGGAGGGGTTTCCGTTCTTTGATAAACAAAACCGATTGAAACGATGACCCCGTTACGCATTTTGCCCGCGGCGGCGGCACTGCTGCTGTTCACGGCGGCAGCCCCGGCGCAAAACGGCAAGAAAATCTATGCCGACTACCACGGCGTGCGCTACACACGCGCCCACGACGGCAAACTGGGCCGCTGGGAGATGCATGCCGAAACCGCCAAGTCGAAGACCGGGCGGAAAACACTCTGCTACAACGCCGATTTCATGGACGCCGAGGGCCGTCACGACATCGCCGCCGTGGCCTATCCCGAGGTGGGCATGCAGTCGAACCTCGACCCCGATTACATCGAATACCAGATTCTCTCGGCCAAGGCCGCGGGCATCGACGGATTCTTCATCGAATGGGGTTTCATGGACCACGAGAACGACAAACTGCTGAAAGCCATGCAGCCCGTGGCCGCGAAATACGGCTTCGAGATCGGCGTCAACTGGTGCGACGGCTGGCTCTACTACGACTGGATCACCCGCATGCACCCCGAAATCGACACCCGCGAAGCCAAGACCGAACATTACGCCCGCTGCTATCAATATCTGGTGGACCACGTGCTGTCGGGTCCGACGGCTCCCGTCGTCAACGGACGCCCGGTCTTCTACCTCTTCGGTCCGGGCGCCAAACCCGCGGAATACGCCTATGCCGCATCGAAGGTCCGGCTGCCCGAGGGCATGGCGCAGCCTGCCGTGCTGCGCCGCTGGGCCGAGTGGGGCACGCTCGAGGAGAACCGCTATGTTCCGGTACGCTGGAGCCCCGAGATCGAGTCGTGGAAAGAGCTGGGGATGATCCCCACAGCCTGGCTGCCGGCCCGCGTGCGCCCGATGGACACCGCGCACCCCCATTGGGACCACTATGCCGAACCGGACGACCTCATCGAATTTATGAAGCCGTTCCGCGACTCGGTGTGGATGAGCGCCGACCCCGCCTACACCGTCAAGTCGGGGTTCGTCATGCCGGGCATGGACAACCGCGGCTGCGCCGGCTGGGGCGGACAGCATTTTTACTACATTCCGCGGGACGGGGGCCGCACCTACGAGCGGATGTGGGAGTTCAGCATGGCCTCGCGCGACAGCCTCGACATGGTGTTCATCGCCTCGTGGAGCGACTACACCGAGGGGCACGAAATCGAACCCACGGCGGAGAACGGCGACCGCGAGCTGCGCACAACGCTGCACTACGCGGCGCAGTTCAAAGAGATGCCGGAGGATGCCTCGGGCATCGCGCTGCCGGCCCGGATTTTCGACCTGCGCAAGCGGAGCGAATACCTCGCCTCGGCACGCCGCAAGACGGCCGATGCCGACGCCCTGATCGACCGGGCCGCCGCGGCGGTCGCCAGCGGGAACTATGCCGAAGCCGGAACGCATATCGCTGCGGCGGAAACGGCTGTCAGAGCGCTCGAAACGACGCTCAAGAACCGCACGCTGGAGGTTCCGGAATCGGAACTGCGTTTCAGCAGCGACGCCGTGCACGGCATCCGGTACGCTTCGCCCGAACTGAAGGTCTACCTGCCCGAGACGGTGACGCGGTCGCTGATTGCGGCGCGTGCCCACACGGGTTATGTAGAGTTCGAATACTTCGACGACGCCCCGACGGGCGATTTCGTCTTCCTCTACTCGCGCACCGGGCGCCAGCCCAAAAACCTTTTCGCCACCGTCGCCAAGTTCAAGACCGACGGTTCGGGCACGTGGAAACGGGTGCGCGTCGAGTTGGTTCCCGGGAACGTGCTCTATGACATGAACCCGGGCTTTACGCTGCTATTCAAAGGCAAACTGAAGCTGCGCGACGTGAGCTTCCATTACACCCTCAGCCGATGATGCGCCTGCTCACCACCCTGTTGCTGGCTGCCGCCTGCACGGCCTGCGGCGGCCCCTCGCGCGACGGCAACGCCTTCACGTTCGACGAGGCGGGGATGACCTACCGCGTCGAATTCCGCACGGAAACCACCGTGCGCATCCTCGCCCGCCCGGCCGGTTCGCCCCTCGTGACACGGCGGCTGGTCGTGGACTCCCTGCCTGCGACTCCCGTCGAGGTGCGGCGCGAGGCCGCCGGACACGGCTATGCCTTCCGCACGCCGCAGCTCCGCGTGGAATTCGACCGCACGCGGGGCCTCTTCTCGTTCCGCAACGCCCGCACGGGCGAGCTTTTACTCGAAGAGACCGCTCGCACGCTCCGGCCCGACACCGTGGGCGGCGAGGCGTGCTACGCCGTCACCCAGCGGTTCGCCGGGACCGACGACGAAGCGCTGTACGGACTGGGCCAGTACCAGACGGGTGCCCTGAATTATAAACGCGACACGGTCCTGCTACTGCAGGCCAACAAGGACATCGTCAACCCCTACCTGGTCTCCACGCGCGGCTTCGGCCTGCTGTGGGACAACTATTCGGCCTCGGAGTTCCGCGACGGAGGCGACGCCTTCGAATTCGCGTCGGAGGTGGGCGATGCCGTCGATTACTGGTTCGTCTACGGAGGCGACCCCGCCGGATGCGTGCGCGGCTACCGCGAGCTGACCGGTGCGGCGTCGATGCTCCCGAAATGGGCCTTCGGATTCTGGCAGTCGCGGGAACGCTACAAGACCTTCGACGAACTGACCGGCGTGGTGCGCGAATACCGCCGGCGGCACATCCCGATCGACGTCATCGTGCAGGACTGGGAGTATTGGGGCGACAAACCCCGCTGGAACGCCCTCGAGTGGGACCCGGTGCGCTTCCCGAACCCCAAGGCCGCCATCGCCCGCCTGCACGAAGAGTACGGCGTGCGGCTGTTGGTCTCGGTGTGGCCGGGATTCGGTCCCGAGACGGCCGTATACCGCGACCTGGAGGCCGCCGGAGCGTTGTTTGACGAGCGGACATGGGCCGGCTACAAGGTCTTCGACGCCTATGACCCGGCGGCCCGCGACCTGGTGTGGCAACGCTTCCGCACGGGACTTTTCGATACCGGCGTCGACGGATGGTGGATGGACGCCACCGAACCCTCGTTCCGCGAGGGATTCACCCAGCGCAAGCAGGAGGCCCGGACCAAATCGGCCGGAAAGACCCACCTGGGCGCTTTCCACCGCTACTTGAACACCTATTCGCTGGTATGGATGGGCGACCTCTACGGACGCCTGCGCGAAGCGGCTCCCGAACGCCGTCCGCTGCTCTTCACCCGTTCGGCCTTCGCCGGGCAGCAGCGTTACGGAACGGCCGTGTGGTCGGGCGACATCATCGCCTCGTGGGAGACGATGAAGCGCCAGCTGGCCGCGGGCGTCAACCTCGCGGCGTCGGGATTCCCCTACTGGACCTTCGACACGGGCGGATTCTACGTCACCGACAACGGCGGCATCTACCCCCGCGGACTGGCCGACCCGGCCTACAGGGAGCTCTATGCCCGGTGGTTCCAGTTCGGAGCCTTCCTGCCGATTTTCCGCGCCCACGGGACCAACGTTCCGCGCGAGGTGTGGCAGTTCGGCGACGAACGCAGCGTCTGGTACCGCAACCAGACGAAATACATCGACCTGCGCTACCGCCTGACGCCCTACGTCTACTCCACTGCCTACGACGTCGCGGCGAACGGCAGTTCGTTCATCGCCGCCGCGGGCATGGCCTTCCCCGGCGACCGCAACGTGGCCGCGACCGACGACATGTATCTGTTCGGTCCTGCGCTGCTCGTGCGTCCCGTCTTCGAACCGATGCCCGCCGGGGACCGGACCCAGCCGGTCACGACGCTGCTGCCGCGCCACGACGGCGCATGGTGGTACGATTTCTTCACGGGCGAGGCGTTCCGCGGCGGGGAGTACGTCACCCGGGCGTGCGGCCTCACGGAACTCCCGGTCTATGCCCGGGGCGGCTCGATCGTGCCGATGGGCGCGGTGAAGGAATCGGTCATGGCCGGACCCGACACCGAGCTGGAAATCCGCGTCTACACCGGGGCCGACGCCCGCTTCACGCTCTACGACGACGCCGGGGACGGCTACGGCTATGAGCAGGGCGAATACGCCCGCTGCACCCTCGGCTGGTCCGAAGCGGACTCCGCCCTGCGCATCTCCGCCCGCGAAGGCTCCTACCCCGGCATGGCGCAGGAGCAGACGCTCCGCATCCGGGTCTTCCGCCCCGGCGCCGAACCCGAAGAACACACGGTCCGCTACACCGGCGAACCGCTCGAATGTAAATTCCAATCAACCGAAAACCGATGAAGCACATCCGAATTTTCCTGTTCCTGACACTGCTCCTGACCGCCGCTTCGGCCGCGGCACGGGTCAAATACACGGTCAACGACGCCTGGCGGTTCACCAAGGGCTCGCCCTACAACGCTTTCCTGACCACGGCCGACGACTCGGCGTGGGAGACCGTGAACATCCCCCACACGTGGAACGCCGAGGACGCCGTCGACGACACGCCGGGATTCTACCGCGGCCCGGCGTGGTACCGCAAGCGCATCGCCTTGCCGGCCGACGCCGCCGACAAGCAGGTTTACCTCTGTTTCGAGGGGGCCAACCAGGTGGTGCGACTCTATGTCAACGGCCACTACGCCGGGAAGCACACGGGCGGCTACACGCGCTTCGTGTTCGACATCACGAAATACATCGTTCCGGGCGGTGAAAACCTCTTCGCCGTCGAGGTGGACAACGCCCACAATCCCGACATTCCGCCCCTGTCGGCCGACTTCACCTTCTTCGGCGGCATCTACCGCGACGTGAGCCTGCTGCTGACCGACAAGGTGCACGTGGCGCCGACCGATTTCGCATCGCCGGGCGTCTACCTCTCGACCCCCGAGGTCACGGCCGGACGAGCCACGGTCGAGGTGCGGACGCTGGTGGCCAACAGCGGCGCGAAACCCGCCCGGGTGCGCATCGAACACCGCATCGTCGGACCCGACGGCCGCGAGGCCGCCCGCACGGAAGACACCGCGGAAATCGCCGCCGGGAGCGTCTCCGAACAGCTCCGCCGCGGTATCACGATCGCTTCGCCCCGGCTGTGGGACATCGACGAACCGAACCTCTACCGCGTGCTGACGCGCATCGTGGCCGAGGACGGCAGCGTGTTGGACGAGGTTTCCAATCCGCTGGGCCTGCGGTGGTTCTCGTTCGACCCCGACAAGGGGTTCTCGCTCAACGGCCGTCCGCGCAAGCTCGTCGGCACGTGCCGCCACCAGGACTACCTGGGCCGCGGATGGGCGCTGACCGACGAGATGCACGAACACGACATCCGGCTTATCAAGGAGATGGGCGGCAACTTCCTGCGCGTTTCGCACTATCCGCAGGACCCCGTGGTGATGGAGATGTGCGACCGGCTGGGCATCGTGACCTCGGTCGAGATTCCGGTGGTCAACGCCGTCACCGAGAGCGCGGAGTTCCTCGAAAACTCGGTGCGGATGGTCCGCGAGATGGTCCGTCAGGATTTCAACCACCCTTCGGTGATGATCTGGGCCTACATGAACGAGACGCTGCTGCGCCCGCCCTACACCGACGAAGCCCGCACGAAGGAGTATTACAAGGCCATCGAACACGTGGCCCGCACGCTGGAGGAGACCGTGCGCCGCGAGGACCCCTCGCGCTACACGATGATCGCCTTCCACAACGCCCCGGAGCGGTACGCCGCCGCCGGCCTGACGCAGATCCCGATGATTCAGGGCTGGAACCTCTATCAGGGGTGGTACGAAAAGGACATCACAGGCTTCGAACGCATCCTCGACCGGCTCCACGCGCAGTATCCCGACAAGGTGCTGATAATCACCGAGTACGGCGCCGACGTCGATCCGCGCCTGCACTCCTATGCCCCCGAGCAGTTCGACTTCTCGCAGGAGTACGGGCTGTTCTACAACCGCCATTATTTGGAACAGATGCGCAAGCGCCCCTTCATCGCGGGTTCGTCGCTCTGGAACCTCAACGCCTTCTACTCCGAGCCGCGTGCCGACGTCGTGCCCCACGTCAACAACAAGGGCATCACGGGTCTCGACCGCGAGCTGAAAGACACCTATCTTTTCTACAAGACCGTGCTCAACCGCACCCCGCAGCTCGCCATCGGCAACCGCGAGTGGCAGAACCGCAGCGGCGCGGACGACGGCACGGGCCGCTGCGTACAGCGCGTGCCGGTCTTCACCAACCAGTCGTCGGTGACCCTGACGGTCAACGGCCGCAAGGTCGGCACCCGGCGTCCCGAAGGGGGCGTGGCGATGTTCGACGTTCCCTTCACGGACGGCGAAAACCGCCTCGTGGCCCGGGCCGGAACGCTCATCGATGTCCTGACGGTCGGATTCCGGCTGGCGCAGGCCTCGCCCGAGCGGTTCACCTGCCTGAACGTCATGCTCGGCTCGCCCCGCTATTTCGACGACCGGGAGGCCGGTCTGGCATGGATTCCCGAACAGCCCTACACCCCGGGCAGCTGGGGATACGTCGGCGGCAAGGCGCTGCGGCGTTCCGGAACGGGGTGGCTCGGCAGCGCGTCGGCCATCCTCGGCACGAAGAACGACCCCGTGTTCCAGACCCAGCGCGTCGGCATCGAGTCGTTCCGCGCCGACGTACCCGACGGCACCTACTCGGTCTACCTCTACTGGGCCGAGCTCGACGCCGCCGAAAAGCAGGAGGCGCTGGCCTACAACCTCGGGTCCGACGGCGCTCAGCAGCAATATACGGGACGCCGCTTCGATGTCTCGGTGAACGGCCGGAAAGCGCTCGAAAATTTCTCGATTGCCGCCGAGGTCGGCTTCTCGCGGGCGATGGTCCGCAAAGTGGAGGTCATCGTGCGCGACGGCAAGGGCCTGCGCGTCGATTTCGGACGCATCGAGGGCGAACCCGTGCTGAACGCCATCCGCATCTACCGCAACCACTGACGCCGATGAAACGCACACTCCTGCTCGCGCTGGCCCTGTGGCTCGCCGCCGCGGCCTGCGCACATCCCGACACGGTCTACGTAGCCCACAAGGCCGCACACACGCCGCGCATCGAACGGGCCGGCGGTCCTGCCGTCGAGTCCCGCTCCATGCCGGGCGATACACTCACGGCCGGCGGCATCTGCTTCGTGCGGCTGCCGCGCCTGCGGCTGGTCCTCTGCATCGGGCAGTCGAACATGGCGGGCCGGGGCCCGATGGATGCCGCTGCCGCCGACACGCTCCGCGGCGTCTACCTCTTCAACGACGACGCCCGCTTCGAACGCGCTGTGGAACCGATGAACCGCTATTCCACCGTCCGCAAGGAGCTCGGGATGCAGCGCGTCGGTCCCGCAGGCGGTTTCGCAGCACGCTATACGGCGGCCACGGAGGCTCCGGTGGGCATCGTGGTCAACGCCCGCGGCGGTTCGTCGATCGACGAATGGCTGCCGGGTTCCGAGACGGACTATCTGGCCAAAGCCGTCGAACGCATCCGCGCCGCAGGCGACTGGGGCGATGTCGTGGCGGTGCTCTGGCATCAGGGCGAGGCCGACTCGGCACATCCCGAACGTTACGAGGCCAAGCTCCGCCGCCTCATCGGCATCCTCCGCACGGAACTCGGCAATCCCTCGCTGCCGGTGGTCTTCGGCGAAATTGCGCACTGGAACTGGACGCGACGCGCGGAGGGCACCGAACCTTTCAACGCGATGCTCCGCGGCCTGCGCATCCCGCACACGGCCTGCGTCACGGCCGAGGGGCTCGAACCGATGAAGGACGAGACCGATCCGCATTTCTCGGCCCCGAGCCAGCGCGAACTGGGACGCCGCTATGCCGAAGCCCTGCTGAAACTCCAATAAAACAATATCCTAACCTACTCAATGTAATGAACAAATTTTTCAGACCTTTTCTTTTCGCGGCCGGATGCCTCGCGGCGGCCTCAGCCTGCACCGACGACACGACCGGCGGCGAACCCTCCGGAAAACCCGGTCACGGCGACAAACCCGAATACAGCTACACGGCGGTCGAATACCGCAAAATCCAAAGCGGCAGCTTCAAGGAGTGGACCACGGCCGACGCCGCGGAGACCCGCACGATCCAGGGCATGAACTGGTTCTCGCCGGTGGACGGCCATGTCGAAACGGCATGGGGCGGACGCCTCGACTACACGGAGGCGACCTCCGTGACGGGCACCGAAGGCTACTTCCGCGTGGGCAAGGCCGACGGACGCTGGTATTTCCTCGATCCGGACGGCGGCGCCGTCATCCTGCGCGGCACGCAGCACGTGCGTCCCGGCGCCTCGGCCGAACATACGGCGGCATTCAACAGCAAATTCGGCGGCAACGCCAAGTGGAGCGCCGAGACGGGCGCGATGCTCGCCTCCTACGGTTTCAACTACATCTCCTACGGTTCGAACCGCGTCGAGCGCTTCCCGGACGACATGCGCGAAGGGCTGCTCCTGCCCGGCAACCGCAAAATGGCCTATGCCGAGAACCTCTACCTGCTGCGCACCTTCATGTGGGACATGACCGCCAACCTCGGTTACGCCTTCGAGGACGGCACCTACAACCGCCTCGTGCTGGCCTTCGAGCCCACGTTCCAGAGCTATGTCGAGAACCTCGCCCGCGAGAAATGCGCCCTGTTCGCCGGGGACAAACACTTCGTCGGCTACTACCTCGACAACGAACTGCCCTTCGTGGCCTACGAGAACGCCGACGCCGTGAAAGGCATCGAGCTGAAGCATTTCCTCGACCTGCCCGACCGGTACAAGGGCGCCCGGGATTTCGCCGAAGCCTTTATGAAGCAGGAGGGCATCGCCTCGGCAGAAGCCATCACCAAGGCCAACCGCGAAAAATTCCGCTCGGCCGTCGCCGACCACTATTTCAAGGTCACGAGCGAGGCCGTCCGCAAGGCCGACCTGCAGCACCTGATCCTCGGATCGCGCCTCCACGACTGGAGCAAGTACACGCAGGGAATCGTCGAAGCCTGCTCGCGCTACTGCGATGTGGTGTCGCTCAACTACTACGCCCGCTGGCAGCCCGAACCCGACTTCATGGCCAACCTCGCCGCGTGGTGCGGCAACAAACCCTTCATCGTCACGGAATTCTACGTCAAAGGCGCCGACGCCAACTACAAGGGCCGCGCCTATACGAACACCGACGGCGGCGGATGGCTCGTGCGCACGCAGAAAAACCGCGGCGAATTCTACCAGAACTTCTGCCTGCGGCTGCTCGAGACGCGCAACTGCGCCGGATGGATGCATTTCGAATACAACGACGGCTACGGCAACGGGACCGATTCGAACAAGGGCCTCGTGTCGGTGGAGTACAGCCCCTATACCGACTACCTGGGCCTGGCCAAAGAGCTCCACACCAACCTCTACCGGCTGGCTTCCTACTACGACGCGGAGCGATAGGGACCGCCCCGCCCCGGACACACACACGCCGGCCGGAATCCCGCGGAAACCCCGCCGGATTCCGGTTAGCGTAATTCCGGACCTAACACAGCCACCCCGTAATCGCCCCTCAGTCTTTCTGGCAGGCACTTTGCAGCGGCATAGTTAGCGTATAAAAGACGATAAGTTTGGATTATCCCCCGCGAATGGGTAATTTTACCATCGTAACCTGAACCCGCAACCATGTCTATTCAGATGAATCAATCGCTGTCGGTCGACTGTGCCGTCTTCGGTTTCAACGGAAAATCGCTCAAGGTGCTGCTCATCGAACGGCGCTACTACAAGCCGGACACCCGCCTCGACAAACTCAAACTGCCGGGAGCCATGATCCTCGACAACGAGACGCTGCCCGAAGCCGCCTACCGCGTCCTCGAAGAGGCCACGGGACTCAGAAACGTCTACCTGAAACAGATGGACATCTTCTCCGACCCCAAGCGCGTGGCCGGCGAAGAGCTGGAGTGGATCAACCGCTACCACGGCATCCAGACCGACCGCGTGGTCACCGTCGGCTATTATGCGCTGGTGAAGCTCGACAGCCGCACCATCACCTACACCACGGCCAAAGGGGCCCAGTGGGTCGATGTGGATTCGATCCAGCGGCTGGCGATGGACCACAAGGCGATCCTTTCGGCAGCCCTCACGGTGCTGTGCCGCGAGATGCTGCAGTCGCCGGTGGCTTTCGAGCTGCTGCCGCGCAAATTCACGATCCGGGCCCTGCAGAACCTCTACAGCGCCGTGCTGGGCATCGACATCGACAACCGCAATTTCCGCAAGAAAATCCTCGCCTCGGGGTTCCTGACCCCCACCGCCGAAAAGGAGCAGGGCGTGGCCCACAAACCCGCACAGTACTACACCTTCAACAAGAACGCCTACAAAAAGGCCCTCAAGGAGAAACTGAAGCTCGGATTTATAAATAACTGGAGGTATTAATTCGATTATGTACAGCATCCCGCTTTCGACCGCCGCTGTCGCCGCCTATGGCGGCGTATACAAATCAGACCCACCCCCAACTGCGTCCGCAGGCGAGTGCAATCACTTGTGGATTGCCGAACCGCCACAGCAGAAACGGCGCACGGTTGTCGCGCAGCGATGCGCCGTACCCCCCCCCAGCCTCAGGCAGGGGCTTAGTGTTGCTTCGCAGCAAAACCGGCGCTTCGGACGGTTTCGGTAATTTCCACATAACAAATACAAAATGAAAACTTTAGGCATAGACATAGGCTCGTCGTCCATCAAGGTTTCGCTGCTGGACGTTCCGACGGGCGAATGCGTGGCCTCGGCCACCAACCCCGCGGCGGAGATGCCCATCGAGGCCCCGCAGGCCGGCTGGGCCGAGCAGGACCCCGAAATGTGGTGGCACTACGTCCGTGAGGGTATCCGGCAGATCGCCGTGAAACACCCCATGCGCGAGGTCGCCGCCATCGGCATCACCTACCAGATGCACGGACTCGTGGCGCTCTCCGAAGAGGGCGAACCGCTACGCAAATCGATCATCTGGTGCGACTCGCGGGCCGTCGGAATCGGCGCCGAAGCCCTCGAAGGCATCGGCCGGGAATTCTGCCTGGAGCACGCCCTCAACTCCCCGGGCAATTTCACCGCCTCGAAACTGGCGTGGGTCAAACGCAACGAGCCCGAAACCTTTGCGAAAATCCACAAATTCATGCTTCCGGGCGACTACATCGCCTACCGCCTCTCGGGGCGGATGTCCACCTCCGTCAGCGGTCTCTCGGAGCAGATACTCTGGGATTTCAGGGAGGAGCGCCGTGCGGATTTCGTGGCCGACTGGTACGGCATCCCGCAGGCGATGATCCCCGACGCCGACGTCTCGATCGGCATCCAGTCGCACACCGACACCGCGACGGAGCGCGAGCTGGGCATCGCGGCCGGCACGCCCATCTCCTACCGCGCGGGCGACCAGCCCAACAACGCCTTTTCGCTCAACGTCATGGAGGCGGGCGAGATCGCCGCGACGGGCGGCACGAGCGGCGTGGTCTACGGTGTCGTGGACACTCCGAAGGCCGACCCGCTGTCGCGCGTGAACACCTTCGTCCACGTCAACCACACGCCCGAAAAGCCCCGTTACGGCATCCTGCTCTGCATCAACGGCACGGGCATCATGAACTCCTGGATGCGCCGCAACGTCACGCAGCAGACGATGGACTATGCCGCAATGAACCGCCTGGCCGCAAGTGTCCCGGCGGGTTCCGAAGGGCTGCTGGTCGTTCCGTTCGGCAACGGGGCCGAGCGGGTGCTCGGAAACCGTTACACGGGGGCCGGGATCGTCAACATCGACCTCAACCGCCACACCACGGCGCATATCCTCCGCGCCACGCAGGAGGGCATCGCCTACTCGTTCCGCTACGGCATCGACATCATGCGCGGACTGGGGCTCTCGCCCGACGTCATCCGCGCCGGACAGGCCAACCTGTTTCTCTCGCCGCTGTTCCGGCAGACGCTGGCCACGCTCACCGGGGCCCGCATCGAGCTGTTCAACACCGACGGGGCGCTGGGCGCGGCACGCGGCGCGGCGCTGGGAGCCGGACTTTACAAAACGCGCGAAGAGGCATTCGCCTCGCTCCGGCGGCTGGAGGTCGTGGAGCCCATAGAAGCCGACCGCGAGGCCCTCGAAGCGGGATACGGCGCATGGGTGGCAGAAGTCGAAAGGAAAATTCACAATTCATAATTCAAAATTCATAATTACCTATTACTATGGCAGCAACAAACTACTTTCCCTCGGTGGAAAAGATCAAATTCGAAGGCAGGGATTCGAAAAACCCGATGGCGTTCCGCTACTACGATCCCGAAAAGGTCGTGAAGGGTAAAAAGATGAAGGACTGGTTCAAATTCTCGATGGCGTGGTGGCACACCCTCTGCGCCGAGGGCGGCGACCAGTTCGGCGGCGGCACCAAGAGCTTCCCGTGGAACAGCGAGGCATGCCCCGTCGCACGCGCCAAGGCCAAGATGGACGCCGGATTCGAATTCATGCAGAAAATGGGCATCGAATACTACTGCTTCCACGACGTGGACCTCGTGGACGAGGCCGCGACCATCGAAGAGTATGAGAAGAACCTCCGCGAGATCGTCGCCTATGCCAAGCAGAAGCAGGCCGAGACCGGCATCAAACTGCTGTGGGGCACGGCCAACGTCTTCGGACACGCCCGCTACATGAACGGCGCCTCCACCAACCCCGACTTCGACGCCGCAGCCCGCGCCATGCTGCAAATCAAGAACGCCATCGACGCCACGATCGAGCTGGGCGGCGAGAACTACGTCTTCTGGGGCGGCCGCGAGGGTTACATGTCGCTGCTGAACACCGACATGAAGCGCGAAAAGGAGCACATGGCCACGATGCTCCGCATGGCCCGCGACTACGCCCGTTCGAAGGGCTTCAAGGGCAATTTCCTGATCGAGCCCAAGCCGATGGAGCCGATGAAGCACCAGTACGACGTAGACACGGAGACCGTAATCGGGTTCCTGCGTGCCCACGGTCTCGACAAGGATTTCAAGGTCAATATCGAGGTCAACCACGCCACGCTCGCCGGACACACCTTCGAGCACGAGCTCCAGTGCGCCGTGGATGCCGGCATGCTGGGTTCGATCGACGCCAACCGCGGCGACTACCAGAACGGCTGGGACACCGACCAGTTCCCGATCGACCTCTACGAGATGGTGCAGGCCATGATGGTCATCGTCCGCGGCGGCGGCCTCCAGGGCGGCGGCACGAACTTCGACGCCAAGACCCGCCGCAACTCCACGGACCTCGAGGACATCTTCATCGCACACATCGCCGCGATGGACATCATGGCCCGGGCGCTGCTGATCGCCGCCGAGATTCTCGACGACTCGCCCTACTGCAAGATGCTCGCCGAGCGTTACGCCTCCTACGACAAGGGCGAGGGCAAGGCCTTCGAAGAGGGCAAGCTCACGCTCGAGCAGGTCGCCGACTACGCCCGCAAGCACGAACCCGCACAGCAAAGCGGCAAGCAGGAGCTCTACGAAGCGATCGTGAATATGTATATCTAATCATTCCGGGGGTGCGGCGTGCCGCACCCCCGGAATTCCTTAAAATACACCGAACCTATGACTTCAAACCAACAAACCGGCAGCCGCGCCTATCTCTTCTCCATCGTTCTGGTGGCGATCATCGGCGGACTGCTTTTCGGTTACGACACGGCCGTCGTGTCGGGCGCCGAGCAGGCACTCGACCAGTTCTTCCGGAGCGCCGCGGATTTCACCTACACGTCGTGGATGCACGGATTCACCGCCTCGAGCGCCCTGATCGGCTGCGTCATCGGCGGCGCCCTGTCGGGCCTGCTGGCCTCGCGATTCGGACGCAAACGCTCGCTCGTCATGGCGGCGGTGCTCTTCTTCGTCTCGGCCGTCGGCTCGTGGTGGCCCGAAAGCGGCATCCTCCCCTACGGCGAAGCTTCGTTCCCGCTGCTGGTGTCGTTCAACATCTACCGCGTCATCGGCGGCATCGGCGTCGGACTGGCCTCGGCCGTCTGTCCGATGTACATCGCCGAAATCTCCCCGGCGAAAATCCGCGGCACGCTCGTCTCGTGCAACCAGTTCGCCATCATCTTCGGCATGCTGG